>SKEB01000012.1_pt1 | contig 303952 bp, 289 predicted proteins | sample 4826561 | NCBI WGS metagenome assembly SKEB01 (sample SAMN11008820, study PRJNA524170) | human gut metagenome | biome: Human fecal sample; material: Feces; isolation source: fecal sample from pouch patient p17 | host: Homo sapiens | place: Israel: Tel-Aviv | collected 2016-03-29 | reverse complement strand
TTTTCGGCCGGAGTGGCGTCCAATGCGGTTCCGGCAGAGGCACGGGTATGGCTGAACCGGACAAACTGCGATGCGGTCCGGGATTATGTGGACAGCCTTGATAACCCCCAGGATTTTACCGTAGAGGGCGGCAGCCAGAGCGTTATAAAGGCTGCCGGGAAAACAGCACATGCCGCCTTTCCCGAGGGTTCTGACAGCGCGGCGGTGAAGCTGGCCCATATGCTGGCCAAAGCCCCCTTCCTGACAGAGGAGGAACAGGCCTGCTTCCGGTTCCTGGACCAGGGATTTGCTGATTATTACGGGGAAGGTATGGGCATTGCCTTTGAGGATGGGCTGTCCGGCAGGCTTACCCTGGTGGGAGGCATGGCCAGGACAGAGAGAGGACGGTTCATCCAGAATTTTAATATTCGTTATCCGGTGACTGCCGGCGCGGAAGCACTGGTAAAGCAGATGAGCGCACAAGCCGGGAGATACGGATGGATTCTGGACTGGAGCCGAGATAACCCGCCCTGTGTCATTGATCCGGAAAGCCCGGTGGTAAAAGAGCTGACCGCCCTGTGCCGCCAGGTGCTGGGGACAGAGACAAAGGCTTATTCCATGGGCGGAGGCACCTACGCCAGAAAACTGCCTAACGCGGTCGCCTTTGGGCCGGGCATCAGAGGACAGAAAAAGCCCTGCCCTCCGGGCCGCGGCGGCGGTCACCAGCCGGATGAGTGTGTAAAGATTGAAAACCTTACCAATGCCATGGTGATATACATAGAGGCCCTGAAACGGCTGGATGTCCTGATAGGGGAGTGATACAGCGCCTGTTTTCTGCTTCCTGCTATTTTGACCGTAAATATTAAGAAAGCCGTCAGGTCTCTTCCGCCTTTTACATGCTATACTAAAACCACCACATCCTGCGCCGGGCGTGCAGGTTTGCAGGAACATGTATATAAAAGGAGGTTTGTGAGAGATTGGAAGAGAACAAGGAGAAAAAAGAAAAGACAGGCTTCATGGCTCAGGCCAGGTCTGTGATTATCGCCATCATCGCAGCACTCAGCGCCATTATCTGCGTCAGCATCTTTACAGGCGGACTGGTGGATTATAAGAAGAGCGGCGGGGGAAGCGGAATCACGGCAACCGGTTCTGCCAGCTGTGATTTTGAGTCGGATTTGATTGTGTGGAGAGGCAGCTTTTCTGTCCACGGCGATACGCCCAGGGATGCCTACGCCATCATCAAGAAGGATGCGGAACTGGTGAGACAGTATCTGGAGGAAAACCAGGTGGCGGAGGATGAGATGATATTCAGTTCCGTGAATATTTCCCAGACCTATACATCCAGATACGATGAGGAGGGCAAGTACCTGGGAGATGAGACGGACGGATATGACCTGACCCAGAGTCTGACGGTTTCATCCTATGATATTGACAAGGTGGAGAATATCTCCAGGGATATCACTAAGCTGATCGAATCAGGGGTGGAGTTCGAGTCTGAGCTGCCGGAGTATTATTATACCAAGCTGGATGAGGTGAAGCTGGACCTGATTGAGAAGGCCACTGCCAATGCAAAGGAGCGCATTGACATTATGTCTGCCGGTTCAGGGGCAAAGGCGGGAAAGCTGTTAAGCGCCACTCTGGGCGTGTTCCAGATTACGGCAAAGAATTCCGGGTCGGAATCCTACAGCTACGACGGGTACCTGGACACCAGCTCCCGTTATAAGACTGCCAATATTACGGTGAGATTGAATTATGCGGCAGAGTAGGCAGTAAGATCAGGACGGCAAACGGGCTGTTCGGGAATATAATCTGTTCCCGGACAGCCCGTTTCGTATATGGGTGAGTCAAACATAAATCAGCAGCCGGCATCCGTCAGGCAGCCGCCTGTCCCAGAGGCTTTATCTTATCCAGATAAATCTTGCGGAACAGGATGGAGCTGAGCACCACAGAGGTGATTTCAGCCAGAGGCAGGGAGAGCCACACTGCATGCAGTCCAAAGGTTCGGGCAAAAAACCAGGCCAGGGGGAGGATACATACAAGCTGTCTGGCCACGGATATAATCAGGCTGTATACGCCGTTGCCCAGGGCCTGGAACACGGATCCCACGATGATGCAGTATCCTGCGAACAGGAAGCTGAGGCTGATAATCCGCAGGGCGGGAACGCCGATGGCCAGCATCTCCTCGTCTGCCTGGAAGAGCATGAGCAGCTGGGGCGTCATAAGGTGGAACACCATCAGTCCGATGAGCATGATGCCCACTGCAATGCCGATGCTCAGCCAGACCGTTTCCATGATGCGCTTTTTACTGCGGGCCCCGTAGTTGTAGGCCACAATGGGTATCATGCCGTTGTTCAGTCCGAATATAGGCATGAAGATAAAGCTTTGAAGCTTGAAATATACTCCGAATACGGCTACGGCTGTCTCGGAAAATCCAATCAGGATTTTATTCATCCCAAAGGTCATGACAGAGCTGATGGACTGCATGATAATCGAGGGAACGCCTACCTGGTAGATAATGGAAATAGTTCTCCAGTTAGGGGTGAACGAACGGAAATTAATCCGCACCTCCTTGTTTTTTGTGTGGTTCAGGATGAGGGCCAGGAACATGGCCACAATCTGGCCGAATACAGTGGCTGCGGCAGCTCCCTGGATTCCCATTTTCGGCACTCCAAACAGGCCGAAGATAAGAATGGGGTCCAGTATAATATTGATGATCGCCCCGGTGCCCTGTGTAATCATACAGTAAAAGGTCTGGCCCGTGGACTGGAGAATCCGCTCGAACATCATTTCCCCAAAAAGCCCGAAGCAGAAAATGCAGACAATCTGGAGATATTGTACGCCGTATTCAATGATGACCGGGTTGTTTGTCTGGCTTTCAAAGAACAGCCTGGATCCGAACAGGCCGAATACTGCAAAGGCCAGGAAACTTAAGAAGGCCAAAAACAGGCCGTTGGCAGCAGCCAGATTGGCCGCCTTTGAATTTTTCTCTCCCAGGGAACGGGACAGCAGGGCGTTGACGCCCACACAGGTTCCGGCGGATACTGCAATCAGCAGGTTCTGGATGGGAAATGCCATGGACACCGCAGTCAGGGCAGCCTGGTTTATCATGGATACAAACACGCTGTCCACGATGTTGTACAGGGCCTGCACCAGCATGGAGATAATCATGGGCAGGGACATGGATATAAGCAGCTTATTAATGGGCATAACGCCCATTTTGTTTTCTTGTGACATGTAGTGCGACTTCCTTTCTCGTTTGTGCATAAAAGATATTGTAACATTACTTATTATGGTAAGTCAATGACATATGGAGGCATAAAACGCTGGACATTGTGGGTTGTTTGTGCTATATTTAAAACAATAATAATTACTATTATTGACAAAAGAATAATTATCATGTATAATACAGATATACAAGAAACAAAGTGTTAGAAAAATTGCTAGGAACTTGGTAACAAAAATAAATCGACATTGAAAATGGAAAATGACTATGAAAAAATATGAATGTGAACCATGTGGATATATTTATGATCCGGCAGTAGGAGATCCAGACGCCGGTATCGCTCCAGAAACTGCATTTGAGGATATTCCAGATGACTGGACATGCCCAATCTGCGGATTAGGAAAAGATGTTTTCGTTCCTGTAGAAGACTAAGCAGAAAATGCAGGTACGAAACTGCCAGACATTAAAAGAGCCTAAGAGAACATATAAAAGAAATGGAGGTCAAATTATGACTTACGATTTAAACATTACCTTTGATGACAATTTAGTAACAGGAAATAAAACAATCGATACACAGCACAAAGAATTGATTGACCGTATCCAGAACTTTGTAACTGCCTGTCAAAATGGCGACAGCAAAGTAAAAGCAATCAAAATGCTGGATTATCTGGATGAATATACTGACTTTCATTTCAAAGAAGAGGAAAAGCTTCAGGAAAAATCCGGTTATCCAGAGCGTGAAAAACATTATGAAAAACATGAAGAGTTTAAAAAGACAATTCAAGAACTGTATGAATACCTTCAGGAGTATGAAGGACCAACAGATCGGTTCAGTGAACTTGTACAGAAAAATGTAATCGACTGGCTGTTTGGACACATTAAAACATACGACCGCTCTGTGGCAAAATTTATCTTTATGAAACAAAATCCAGACCGATGCTAAAATAAACCAGGGAACGAGTTCACTCAGAATGTAGACAACGTGATGAAGTAAATTAGGGGCTGTCACAATGCAGCCCCTTTCCTGTTATAGCGATATTCTAGGTAATATATTGCGCTGGCATGACATATTATTTTACTACTACTATATGGGAAGAGCAAGCAGCTCTTCTTTTTTTTGTCCTTTTTATCCAATTTTAAGTTGTAAAGTCTCTTTTCATTCGACAAAATTCTCCACAGACAGAGGATATGCGACGAGCATTGATATGAACATCTATTTATGGAAAGAGGATATTGAAGACGGGGAATCGGTAATGACAGCCGAATATAGACCTGTAGAATACGGAAAGGACTATGATGTTGTCAATAATCCTGATAAATTTCAACTATATATAGATGGAAAAGAGATTAAATAGTAATCTCCTGAAAGCAAGCTTTTTGTCAATTATTTCAAAGAAAAATTAAAGGATAACAATACATAGTTTTGACAATGATATTTTGAAAAAATTTATAGGAATGCTCTATTATCAAATTGACATAGGAATATGGTAGCGTATAATTAGAATTGAATACACTGAAAAAATGGAGGAATTACATGAAAGCACATAAATATTGGTCAGTAGGAGCATTGATCACAATGCTTGGGACTTTTTACACTGGATATAAAAAGCAAAAATCAAGTCACAAATACTTTGCTTTAAGTTCTATGTTATGTATGGTAATGGCGATATATACAGGTCATAAAATGATTACCGGGAATAGGAAGAAAAAGGCGAATAAAGAGAAAGATACAGAAAGGGAGGGATAAATAATGTTGGAAGTAGGGGTTAAGGCACCGGATTTTGAGTTGCCAGATCAAAATGGGAAAATACATAGATTATCGGATTATACAGGAAAAAAAGTGATTTTATATTTCTATCCCAAGGATAATACAGCGGGATGCACGAAACAGGCATGTGGGTTTTCTGAGCGATACCCTCAGTTTAACGAAAAAGGAGCAGTTATTCTTGGAGTCAGTAAGGATTCTGTATCCTCTCATAAGAGATTTGAGGAAAAATATGGATTGACATTTACACTTTTAGCAGATCCAGAGCGGAAAGTTATTGAAGCATATGATGTATGGAAAGAAAAGAAAAATTATGGCAAAGTCTCTATGGGAGTAGTAAGAACCACATATCTTATTGATGAACAGGGGATTATTATAAAGGCAAATGATAAAGTCAAGGCTGCAGATGATCCTGAAAATATGCTCAAGGAATTAGATTAATGAAGATAATATTATCCCCTGCTAAAAAGATGATTACAGATACTGACAGCATAGCGCCGGATGGATTGCCTGAATTTATTGAAAAGACGACAGAGATACAAAGTTGGTTGAAAAGTAAGTCAAAAGAAGAACTGAAGACTATCTGGAAATGTAATGACAAAATTACAGAACAGAACTTCAATAGATTGGAAAACATGGATCTTTATCATTTACTTACCCCAGCTGTCTTATCATATGAAGGAATTGCTTTTCAATATATGGCTCCATCCGTGTTTGAGGACAGTCAATTCGAGTATGTACAAAATCATTTGAGAATAATATCTGCATTTTATGGTGTGCTAAAACCAAGGGATGGTGTGACACCTTATCGTTTGGAAATGCAGGCGAAGGTTGGAATAGGAGAAACAAAAAATCTGTATGAGTACTGGGGAGATTTATTATACCGCTCAGTGATTGATAACAGCAGGATTATAATCAATCTGGCATCGAAAGAATACTCTAAGTGCATAGAAAAATATCTGACACGACAGGATAGATACATTACGATTACATTTTGTGAGTTATCAGGAGATAAACTGGTGACAAAAGGTACATATGCTAAGATGGCCCGTGGTGAAATGGTTAGGTTCATGGCTGAAAACAGAATTGAAAATCCTGAGGATATTAAGAAATTTGATAGACTAGGCTATTCATTCCGCTCTGATTTATCATCAGATGCAGAATATGTTTTTGAACGGAAAAAATGATGATTGAATGATTATTTTAAATAAAAGGTAATCAGTAATATTGATTATTATAATAATAGTAATTATTACTATTATTTATTGACAATAAACAGATTGAGATGCACCACGAAGAGAGATATCGTGCACTTCTTAAGAATATTGAAACTGCACAGGTGTTTGAAAAGAGTGAAGTTAAGGTATGGGAATGCCGTAACTGTGGACATGTTGTGGTAGGAACAAAGGCACCTGAGATATATCCAGTATGTAACCATCCACAGAGTTATTTCGAAATACGTGAAGAGAACTATTAAAGAGAAGGAGATTATTACAAAGAAGAAAGTGATTATTAAAAAAAGCAGTAATGATAGGCTGTGGCTTTGTTGGTTCTGCATCGGTTGGTAAAGAAGCATTAAAGTTTAAGAATCGACGGATGCTTTGAAGAAAGTTATAGAAACAATTGGATTTTAAATTTTAAACATAGGAAGATAAAAAAGATGGAAGTAAAATATTATGTATGCAATCATTGTGGAAACATTATTGAAATGTTAAAGGATCAAGGCGTACCAGTAATGTGTTGCGGAGAGGCTATGCATGAGTTAAAAGCTGGAGTGACAGATGCTGCTGTTGAGAAGCATGTACCTGTATATACAGTGGACAAACAGCATGTACATGTTGTGGTCGGTGAAATAAAACATCCAATGCTTGATAATCATTTCATTGAATGGATTACACTAAATACAAATCAGGGTATTTATAGAAAACAGCTAATTCCAGGACAGGAACCTATTGCGGATTTCTGCCTCTGTGATGGAGAATATGTAGAAGAAGTATACGCATACTGCAATCTTCATGGACTCTGGAAATGCTAAAAACACTTGACTTTCGTGCTAAGATTACAAAATAATTCAGATACAACAGTAATATATGCTGTGTATTAATATATTTATAAGGAGGAATAAACTAATGAAATATGTATGTGACGTTTGCGGATGGGAATATGATGAAGAGGAAGGTTATCCTGAAGGTGGTATTGCACCAGGAACAAAGTGGGAGGATGTTCCAGAAGATTTTGAATGCCCATTATGTAATGTTGGAAAAGATCAGTTTTCAGAAGTTGAATAGAAGCCTAATCTTGTGTTAAATACAGATGGATAAACCAAAACCCTGGTGCGTGAGCAACAGGGTTTTTTATTGCGATATTTTGTGATGATATCACAGAAAATAATCTACCTTTTGCTTATAATGTAGTTAGAAACTAAGTAAGGAGGTAGTCTAAATGAGATTAAAAGATAAAGTTGCAATCATTACGGGTGGAAGCCGTGGTATAGGATTTGCTACAGCTGATAAATTCTTGAAGGAAGGTGCTTCAGTTGTGTTGGCAGCAAGTTCACAGGAATCGGCAGATGTTGCTGTAGATAAATTAAAAGAAAAATATCCCAATGCAATAGTTGCTGGAATTAGTCCAAATCTGGCAAGCATGGAGTCTGTCAGAAAGGCTTTTAAAGAGGCAACTGAAAAATATGGATGTGTCGACATACTGGTAAATAATGCAGGGATTTCAGAAAACACCTCATTTATGGATTATACAGAGGAGACTTTTGATAAAGTCATGGATCTAAATGTAAAAGGAGTATTTAATACTACTCGTGTAGCAGCAGAATGTATGGTGGCAAGAGGCAAGGGGGTCATTCTCTCAACTTCTTCCATGGTGAGTATTTCGGGACAGCCAAGTGGGTTTGCTTATCCGGCATCGAAGTTTGCAGTAAACGGATTGACTGTATCATTAGCAAGAGAACTAGGACCTAAAGGTATTCGTGTTAATGCTGTTGCACCTGGAATTACAGAAACTGATATGATGAAGGCCGTGCCAAAGGAAGTTATCGAACCTATGATTGAAAGAATTCCATTGCGTCGTCTTGGACAGCCAGAAGATATTGCCAACGCGTTTGTGTTTCTTGCTTCAGATGAGGCGAGTTACATTACAGGTGTTATATTAAGTGTAGATGGTATGGCAAGAAGTTAAGTTAATGAGGTATGGTGATGTAATCACGGAAAATAAATGAAATTAAGACTATAATAAATCTACAAAAAGAGAAAGATAAGGAGGACTGTAAAATGTCTGCTATTAATATCAATAAAAATAATTTTCAGAACGAAGTACTGAATTCCGATAAACCCGTTCTTTTAGATTTTTGGGCATCTTGGTGTGCGCCTTGCCGTATGGTAGTACCTATTGTAGAGGAGATTGCAAGTGAGCGTAGAGATATTAAAGTTGGAAAGATTAATGTAGATGAAGAGCCTGAACTGGCAAATAAGTTCAGTATTATGAGCATTCCAACTTTAGTGGTTATGAAGAATGGGAAGATTGTACAGCAGGTTTCAGGGGCGAGACCTAAGAATGCGATTTTAGAAATGCTTTAGGGGGGGTGTGCTAATGGGATTTTTTGATCTCTTTAAACAGTCGAATATTAATCAAGGCATAGAAGAATATAAAAGGACTGATGATGCAGTTCTGCTGGATGTACGTACACCGCAGGAATATCAGGAAGGACATATACCAGAAAGTAAAAATGTGCCGTTGCAGCAACTTGACAATATTGCTTCTGTAGCGAAGAATAAGGATATCCCACTGTTTGTATACTGTTATTCCGGTTCACGAAGCCGCCAGGCAACTGGGATACTGCAACGAATGGGATATTCTAAAGTAAATAATATCGGTGGCATTGTAGCTTACTCAGGAAAGGTGGAAAAATAAGATGAAGGTAATAATTGTAGGAGGTGTAGCCGGAGGAGCTACAGCCGCAGCAAGAATACGCAGACTGAATGAACATGCTGAAATTACTGTGTTTGAAAGATCCGGATACATATCCTATGCAAATTGTGGACTTCCATATTATATTGGAGACGTGATCACAGACCCGGAAGAACTTACACTACAGACACCAGAGAGTTTTTTTAAACGCTTCCGTATTAACATGAAAATTCATCATGAAGTTATCTCCATACATCCGGAACGTAAAACGGTTTCAGTGAAAAATTTAGAGAATGGTGAGATATTTGAAGAAAAATATGATAAGCTGATCCTCTCTCCAGGTGCAAAGCCAACACAGCCGAGACTTCCCGGAGTAGGTATTGATAAACTTTTTACACTTCGTACTGTAGAAGACACTTTTCGGATAAAGGAATATATAAATAAGAATCATCCAAAATCGGCTGTATTGGCAGGTGGTGGTTTTATTGGTCTGGAACTGGCAGAAAATTTGAGGGAGCTTGGCATGGATGTTACGATTGTCCAGCGGCCTAAGCAGCTGATGAACCCTTTTGACCCGGATATGGCATCCATGATCCATAATGAAATGAGAAAACATGGGATAAAACTGGTACTGGGCTATACAGTAGAAGGATTTAAAGAAAAAGACACCGGAGTGGAGGTCCTGTTGAAAGATAATCCATCCCTTCAGGCTGATATGGTAGTTCTGGCAATCGGAGTCACACCAGACACAGTATTAGCAAAAGAAGCCGGTCTGGAACTTGGCATCAAGGAAAGTATTGTAGTGAATGACAGAATGGAAACCTCTGTACCGGATATTTATGCTGCAGGTGATGCAGTTCAGGTAAAACATTATGTTACGGGTAATGATGCGCTGATTTCTTTGGCAGGACCAGCCAATAAACAGGGCAGAATCATCGCTGATAATATTTGTGGCGGTGATAGTCGTTACCTGGGCAGTCAGGGAAGCTCCGTTATAAAAGTGTTTGATATGACAGCAGCCACTACAGGTATCAATGAAACCAATGCCAAAAAGTCAGGATTAGAGGTAGATACAGTAATTCTTTCTCCTATGAGTCATGCCGGTTACTATCCTGGTGGAAAAGTGATGACCATGAAGGTGGTTTTTGAAAAAGAGACCTATCGTTTGCTTGGTGCTCAGATTATTGGATATGAAGGAGTTGATAAACGTATTGATGTGCTGGCAACAGCAATTCATGCAGGGCTGAAGGCAACCCAGCTGAAGGATTTGGATCTCGCATATGCACCGCCTTATTCCTCTGCCAAGGATCCTGTAAATATGGCAGGATTCATGATAGACAATATAGCAAAAGGTACCTTAAAACAATGGCATCTGGAAGATATGGATAAGATTTCTAGAGATAAAAGTGTTGTGTTGCTGGATGTGAGAACTGTAGGTGAATTTAACAGGGGGCATATGGATGGATTCAAAAACATTCCTGTAGATGAACTAAGGGAACGTATCAATGAAATTGAGAAGGGAAAGCCCGTTTACCTGATATGCCAGAGTGGGCTACGCAGTTATATTGCAAGCCGTATTTTGGAAGGAAATGGATATGAAACATACAACTTTTCAGGTGGATTCCGCTTTTATGATGCAGTGGCTAATGACCATGCACTGATTGAAAGATCATATGCATGTGGTATGGATTATTAGAAATAAATAAAATATTTTTATAGTTTGATTGTAGTATAAAAAGATCCCCCATTTATTAGAATGACTTTCATAATTCTGATAAATGGAGGATTCTTTAGAGAAAAAAACGTTTTATGATCTTTGTAGTGTTTCCAGTCTTTTCGAATCAAGGATTGCTATTTTGCCGCGAGAGAGTCTGACGAGTCCTTCGCCTTGAAAGTATCGAAGCATTCGAGTGATAACTTCCCTGTGGGAACCAAGATGGTTTGCGATAGTTTCGTGAGTGATTTTCAGTTCATTTGTTCCTTCAATGGATGTTTCTTCTAAAAGAAATGAAGCAACACGCTTATCCAAACTCTTCCACATAATCTGTTCAATCAGCCACATGACATCAGAAAAACGGGTAGCCATTAACTCATTGGTATAGTTTGCGACAGGAGCAGATTCTTTCATGATGCCCTTATAGATTTCAGCAGGGATGATCCAAAGATCCGTATCTTTTTCTGCTTCAATGGTTACTTCAAATTGAATAGACCGCATGATACATGAGGCGGATAAAAGACACATATCCATATCGAACAGACGGTAAAGTGTAATCTCCCGTCCTTCATCTGAAAGTATGTAAGTTCGAAGCTGCCCGGATTTAACCAGTAATAATCCAGTACAGTCCAGGTTTCCATTGTGAATGATCGTTCCTTTTTTTACATCCCGTGTGATTAAATTGTCTGAAATTAGTTTTTTCTGTGCTGTATTTAAGTCATTCCATAGTGGAAAATAATTTTCGAAGCTCATAGCAGTCATCTCCTTTACGAACATAGTATACTTGCTTTTTTAAGATGCGTCAATTAAATAATTGACATATGCCATAAATAAAAATATACTGACTATAGTACATGACGGTTGTAAATATGAGGGAGGGATAAATAATGCAGGGAGATGTCAGTTTTACATTTTTGGACCGAATTGAAGAAGTAGAACTGAATATTGTAGATGGACGATGGCAGTCTGCACTGGCATTGGCATTGACTTTGCCAGATATTTGTGGAGGTATTGCTTTCCCGGAAATTGTTAAACATTATCGAGATGGCCGGGTTATGCTGGATCGGCAAAAGAATCCGACCCGTGATGTGGGAACCCAGTATATTCGCTGGTTTGATGAATATGCAGGGGACTACTTTAAACTATCTCAATCTGGTGAAAAGCCATATATTTGCGGAGAACGCTGTTGGCAGCTTCGATGTGAATATCTTCATCAAAATAAAGGATTTTTGAATGATGAAAATAATATACGCTTTCATCTTGGACTAAACTGTGGAATGTCAGTTTGTCAGTTGGACAGTATGAACATACAGGAGAACGGAAACGATGTTCATATAGACATAGAACAGTTTTGTCTGAGGATGTGCAAGGCAGCAAAGAGTTATTATGATAAAGTTCATTTGGAAAAAGACTTTAGTCTCTATAATACACCAGTTTTGGATTTTGTTCAGGTAACACAAAAAAAGAAAGCTGCTTCTATTATTGCACTAGTCTGTGGCAGTGAACGTTATGCAAAAGGATTAAAAGAAACATTGCAGTTTATTTCAGATCAGATCATGCTGTTTTATACACCGGAAAGTGCTAAAACAAAATTAGGCAGACATAAGCCGGATCTTTGGATTGTTACCGAAGATATGACGAGCCAACCGAATCAGCCATGGCGTGCGGACAGGACAACACCTGTAATTTTAATCACAGGCAATCCTGATGCTGTTGAGATTAAAAAGAATTCAGGAAAACTAACTGTTCTTTCTATGCCATTATCAATAGTTGATTTGCGGAAAACCGTCGAAATATATGTGTCGTGAGGAGAAGTTTATGCTGTACATAATACTATTATTTGTATTTGTAGTTGTATATTTGATGATGCTTATGCGGAGACAGAAAGAAAAGATGAGTGAAATTAAAATACAAATAGATCAACTGCAAGCACAACATGATCGATTGCAGAAAGAAAGGGATCAGTTACAAGAACGGATGAATCATCTGGAAGAGCAACGAGAACACTTGCAAATGCAAACAGACCAGGCATTTCGGAGTTCTGATGAAATCGAGAAAATTTGCGATGAGATATGGAATCATGCTAATACCATTCACCTTTACTCTTCGTTAGCTGAAGAAGAAAGCAAATCTATAACAATGAAAGAAAAACAAAAAGAAATTATTCGAACAACTGAGGAGATTCTAAACATCATATATAAATATAAAGGTAATGTATAATAAAAATATGTCATTGTAATGATTAGCGTTCAAGGTAAATTCTTATGTAATAATGTCACAGAAGGATTTACCTTTTTCAGGTACAATAGAGATACAAAATTTGAAAGGGGAACAAAGCATTGGCAAAAAGAGTGGCAAGTGTCGATAAAAAAAGATGTGTTGCCTGCGGAGTATGTGAAAATACTTGTCCGCTGGCAGCGGCCAAAGTTTACCATGGATGTTATGCTGTGATAGAAGAAACAGTGTGTGTAGGATGTGGAAAATGTGCAAAGTCCTGTCCGGCAGGTTGTATTGAAATGAAAGAGAGGACAGCGATGTGAAGAAAAAGAAACATTGGTATGATTATTTATGGATATGGGCGATCCTTTATTTTACACTCGGTTTTTTTAATATTTTGTTCGCCTGGTTTGGGATGATTGATTTCCTGTTGCCGTTAGGAATAGCAATATTCGGTGGAAATAAATTTTTCTGTAATCATTTGTGTGGACGTGGCCAGCTTTTTAGTAAGCTTGGTGGAGATTTAAAATGCTCAAGAAATAAACCAACCCCGCGATGGATGAGTTCAAAATGGTTCCGATACGGCTTTTTGATATTTTTCCTTACAATGTTTGGGAATATGGTATTTCAGACATATTTAGTTGGTGCCGGAGCATCATCCTTACGTGAAGCCATCAAATTATTCTGGACCTTCCGTGTTCCGTGGGGATGGACATACACTGCCGGAACAGTAGCTGATTGGGTGGCACAGTTTAGTTTTGGATTTTATAGTTTGATGCTTACATCTTTGTTGTTAGGGTTGATTGTAATGGTGTTATATAAGCCACGAACCTGGTGTACATTTTGTCCAATGGGAACAATGACGCAGGGTATCTGTAAATTAAAAAATAATGAAAAGAAGTAATACTATAAGGTGATTCATAAAAGGCATATGTCAAAAACGTTATTGACATATGCCTTTTATAGGGCTATTATATAAGAAAAGCGAGAAAGGAGCAGTTTATGCCGAGACCAGTAAAATGCAGAAAAGTCTGCCATTTCCCCAATGTTTTAGAATTTCTTCCGGCAGATGATACGGAGAAAAAAACACCCATTGTTCTGACGGTAGATGAGTACGAGACAATCCGTCTTTTGGACAAGAAAGGTTATAGTCAGGAGCAGTGTGCAGTATCTATGCAGATCGCAAGAACGACGGTCCAGCGGATTTACGAGATTGCCCGGAAGAAAATAGCAGATGCACTTATTGACGGACATCCGCTCAGAATTGAGGGCGGGGATTTCAGAATCTGTGACGGTCAGAGCGGCAACTGCAGCTTTGGAGGATGTTACAAACAGGAAATTTACAAAAAATATGCAGCAGAAAAAGGAGAAGGTATTATGAGAATAGCAGTAACATATGAAAATGGACAGATTTTCCAGCACTTTGGACACACAGAGACATTTAAGATTTACGATGTAGAGGAAGGAAAAGTAGTACATTCAGAAATAGTAGATACGAATGGAAGCGGACATGGCGCATTGGCAGGAGTTCTTAATGCATTGAATGCAGATGTTTTGATTTGTGGCGGAATCGGAGGCGGCGCACAGACAGCGTTAGCGGCAGCAGGCATCAAGCTTTTCGGAGGAGTTTCCGGAGATGCAGATGAAGCAGTAGAAGCTTTTATCAATGAAACACTTGAGTATAATCCGGATGTGAAATGTTCTCACCATGAGCACAACCACGGGGAAGGACATACATGTGGTGAGCATGGATGTGGAAGCCACAGCTGCCATTAAGAAGAATAGCAAAAAATAATAGTACGAAAGGATGTGCCAAGGTAATGTAGAAGTTACCGCAGTACATCCTTTTGTGTTATGTGATTCTCATATTGATTATTTCTTACTTGCCGAAAATAATGAATTGAACGTATAATACTCCCATCTTTTTGTAACTGTCAAAGATGAGAGTATACTTAATTTATTGAGAAGAGTCAATTATATAACTGACATATGCTGTAAATAGAAGTAAAAAAGCGTAATAAAGTAAATCAACTTTTCTGTGATATCATCACGGGAGCAAGCACTTATTTGGGGTATATTAAGTTCAAATAGGAGAAGGAGTTGAAAAATATGACATCTATAAATATAAATAAAGAAAAGTTTGGACAATTAATTCATAAGGAAAAACCGGTTTTGGTTGATTTCTGGGCACCGTGGTGTGGTTATTGCCGTAGAATTGGAGCAGCTTATGAAAAAATAAGTGAAGAATACAGCGATATTCTTGTTGCTGGAAAAGTAAATATTGATGAAGAACCGCAGATTGCAGAAGCTGAAAAGATTGAGGTGATTCCTACGCTGGTTTTATATCGAAATGGAAAGGCAATAGATTCTATTGTTGCACCTGAATCAAAAATAATGATAGAGAATTTTATTAATGAAGCATTGGAAAAATAAAAGGAGGACTGCTGTATGAATGAAAATCATGTTTACGATATGATTATCGTAGGGGGAGGACCTGGAGGGTATACTTCAGCATTATACGCAGCCAGAGCAGGACTTGATACAATTGTTATAGAAAAATTATCTGCAGGTGGTCAGATGTCATTGACCTGGCAGATTGATAACTATCCTGGTTTTGAAAATGGAATTGACGGATTTTCATTGGCAGAGAAAATGCAAAAACAGGCGGAAAAATTTGATGCTAAAAGTGAATATGCTGAAGTTTATAATATGGATTTAACAGGAAAGCTTAAGAGAGTAGAAACTAGTTCGGGAATTTATATTGGGAAAACAGTAGTGATTGCTACTGGAGCAAATCCAAGAGAACTTGGCCTTGCTAAAGAAAAAGAATTGATAGGTCATGGGGTTGCTTATTGTGCCTCCTGTGATGGTATGTTTTATAAAGATAAGATCGTGGTGGTTGTTGGTGGTGGAAATTCTGCTGTATCAGATGCTGTTCTTTTAAGTCGAATTGCTAAGAAAGTCATCATTGTTCATCGAAGAGATACATTACGTGCAACGAAAATCTACCATGACCAGCTGATGAAAACTGAAAATATAGAGTTTCGATGGAACAATACAGTAAATGAACTGATTTATGGAGAACGATTGACTGGTGTGCGGTTGAAAGATACAGTTACAGGAGAAGAAAACATTATAGAATGTGACGGCCTGTTTGTGAGTATAGGAAGAAAACCGACAACAGATTTTTTAGATAATCAGATAGAACTGGATAATAAAGGATATATTGTGGCAGGTGAAAACACTGAAACGAGTATTCCGGGTGTTTATGCTGTAGGAGATGTCAGAACAAAGTTACTTCGTCAGATAGTAACAGCAGTGGCAGATGGTGCTATGGCAGTACATATGGCAGAAGAGTATGTGGAGAAATAACAATCAGAATTTAATTGTTTAAGAAATTGTTCTTTGGTTAATGGCATTTTTATGTATCCTCTAGTTTTACTAAAATTCAATATGTATTATGTATATAAATAACAGATAATCAGGTATTATCCTTCAGCTATTTGAAAAAATATATATCTACTGCAACTGTTCCGTAATATCTATAGTTTAAAAATGTACAAGAAGGTCGGTTGTCTTATTGGGGACGATTAAGAGGAAGAAATAAACACTATATAATGAAACAATTACATATGAGATGGAATTTTCTATAAGGACACAGGAATCTGGCAGTTCTTAGTGTTACTAAATCCTTCTGTCGTACAGGCTTCATAAAAGGAACTAATATGCGACACTATTGCAATCGAGGTAATATTGACATAGAATTCCATGTATTATAGAATGGTATCTGTAAAAAGAAGGCATGAAGAAAGCAGCTTTAAACGGGCTGCTTTTTTTGTGTCTTCTTTTGTCTTTCCTGAGTACCGGAGGAGTTTTCTGGATGGAGCAGAGAAGACAAAAATAAATAAGAACAGGAGGAAGTATATGGAGGATACCAAAAAAACAGTTTTGGCGGGAAATGGGGAAAAAGATGTTCCGCGTGCGGTCTACGATGGTGTTTTGACAATTGATGTAGACGCACAGGTTGAAAGCATGGAGGAACAGGAAGAAGCCAGATGGCATCAGCTTTTGAATGCACATCGTACCAGAAAGATCCTGACGGGCCAGCTCGGGGGCATTGAAAAACTGGAGAGCGGGTGGATGGTCGCTGTTACATACTTTAATGGTTTCCGGATCATTATCCCAATGAATGAAATGATGATCAACCTTCAGGGAGACGGGCGTGAAAATGCGGATACCTTAAACCGTCAGGTCCGTATTGCTAACAACATGCTCGGCTGTGACATTGATTTCATCATCAAAGATCTGGATAACAAGAGCCGGAGTGTTGTAGCATCCAGAAAAGATGCAATGCTTAAAAAGAGACAGACTTTTTATATCGGAGAAGATACAGAAAAACCAATGCTCTATGAAGGCAGGATCGTAGAAGCAAGGGTGATCGCAGTAGCTCCCAAAGCAGTCCGCCTGGAAGTCTTTGGTGTAGAAGTATCTGTCCGGGCCAGAGACATGGCCTGGGAGTGGATGGTAGATGCCGGAGAAAAATTCCAGGTAGGCGATCTGGTGCTGGTCATGGTCAATAAGGTGGAAGCAAGCTCTGTTGACCAGATCATTATAGAGGTGGATGCAAAGAGTCCGACAGCCAATATCAATAAAGATAATCTCCGGAAATGCCATAAACAGGGAAAATATACAGGGATCATTACGGAAGTCTATAAGGGAACCTATTTTATCCGCCTTGATATCGGAGTCAATGCCGTGGCACATTCCTGCAATATGTCCGCACTTCCGGGAAAGAAAGATAAGATCGGATTTGTGGTGACCCGCATCAACGACAACTATGAAGTGGCAGAAGGCATTATCACAAGGCTTATCAAAAGAGCTTCCTGAAAATGTTTTTATGATTTTCAAAGAATTCTGTTGACACAGAAAAAGGGATTTCTTTAATATCGGAGATAAAGATGGAAAGGAGTGACGTCAGATGGCAAAAAAGAAGAAAAAACAGATGAGGGAAACCTTGTACTGTCCATATTGCAAAAGACCCGGGGTACTTAGGCCTGCAGCCTATGTCTATGGGGATAACAACCTGGATCCGGAGAAATACCTGTATGTATGCAGCGGCTATCCTTCCTGTGATTCATACATTGGGGCACACAAAAAAAGTATGCGTCCCATGGGAACCATGGCTGACAGCAATCTGCGTAATAAGCGGATCGAAGCACACAGAGCTTTGGATGCAATCTGGAAAAATGGTTATATGACCAAACACAGCACATATATCTGGCTTCAGAACCGTTTGAATCTCCGGGAAAAGGACACACATATCGGGAAATTTTCTTATTACCTGTGTGAACAGACCATCCGGGAATGTACAGACTATATAAAAAGCCGAGAGGAAAAAAAGAAATCCCCGGATAAAATAAGCGTGGCATGACGGAAAGGATGGATGCCCTTGAGACTACAGGCGACAGAAGATGATGTATATCATCTGATGGACCTTAAAGAACAGTATTTTATTATGACAGCAATATGCAGTGTGGCAGAGGGAATCAGCGCATACTTTTTCATATACCAGAAAAGATGCTGGGATCTTGTATATTTGTGTACTGCACTGGCGCTTGCGATAATCCTGCTTCTTCGTCAGGCCATAAAAATCAGCCGGAGGATCATGGAGGCAGAAAACTGTTATATGGCACTTGAAGAGGACAGCCTGGCAGTCTGCCAGCCGGAAAAGAACGGAAAATATGAGTCCTGCAGGATCTTTTACGATGAGATGGACAAGATCGTAGAAGGAACCAGGCGGGGAGTTCCGGAATTTTATATCGTGATCCGAAAAGAAGGGAAAGAACAGAAAAGCTTTTTCCTTTTGGATGAGGAAGAACAGGAACGGGATGTTTTCTGTGTACGATCCTTTGGCTTTGACAATCAGAGATTCATGGAGTTTTATCGGAAACTCAGGTGGATCGTACCAGGAAGAACAAGGATTATCGGGACCAAAACACAGGAAGTATGGAAACTGCGGCGGCCGAATATCGGAATCTGTACGGCAGCAGGCATGCTTTTGGGGTATGTACTTCCAAAACTCCTGGAAATGATGTATGGATAACAAGTTATGAAAGAAAACAGATCAGAAGCAGAGATTAAAAAGAGCTTAAATGGCTAGGAGGAAAAATGTCATGAGATGGTATACAGCAATCGGAATGAAAAAAGATGATGCAGATGGAAGGTTTTGTGTCTGGGTAGATGGGGAAGAAAAAGTACTTACAGAAATGGAAACTATTTTGTGGGCTGCGCTCACCTGGTCTTTCTGTGAAGAGGATAAGGTCCATTCCCAGATGCATCGTCTTCTTGTATTTAGCCTTGGAGAAAAACAGGCACAGGAATGGGCGGACAAAGAGGATTTTCAGTTTTGCCTGAACCGTCTGGTAAAGCGGGGCCTGGTTGTTCTGACAGAAGGATGTACCAGAGAGGAAGCTGTATACAGTATTATCAGCCGGTCAGTCATGGCTCCCATGGCCTTTTCACGGACAGAACGCATGAAGCATTTTATGGAAGCCCTTTCCATGGGAAAAGGACTGAAGTTTTCACTGAGGGCTTTTAAAAAGCCGCTGCTTACAGAAGAGGAATACCAGCTACTTTCCTATCTTCAAAGAGAAGGGGATGTTTCCTATCATCTGAAATGCTTAAAAGAAAAGGCAAAAAGCAGGGAGTCCCATTTGGAAGATTCCCTCCAGGAACAGATACAACGGGAATTTATAAGCCGCGTAGCGCAGCTTTACTATAAGAAACAGCTTGTGATCGACAACATAAGAAGGGAGGACTGTCTTGAAGCAAACGGAACATCCGTATTGGCACAGGCTGTATAAATGCTTGGAAGATTTTGGCACACGTTATCAGAATATACCGGATTTTTTTAAGGACAGGATCCAGCGATATGGTATCCTGTCTCTTTTTATCCTGCTTTTCGGATTATTTATGGGAACATGGATGAAAGACAAAACTTTTATTTTCTGGTCTTTCCTGCTTGGGATTATCGGGTTTATAAGAACATATCTTATTTTCCGCACCGCGGATAAAAAGACCTATGAAATCGTGGAAGGGCTGGTAACCGGGATAGACGGGAAAAATCCCTTTGCAAGATTACGGAAGATCCGGGTAAGTGATCCGGCCGGACGGCAGAGTGAACTTTTGCTGGATAAAAACGTAAAAGTTTTGGAGGGAAAACGTTACCGGTTTTATTTTGGCATAAATGAAAAGAAGCTGGTAGGAATCCGCCGGGTGGATGCAGCACTCAATAACGGTACTTTTTTGGGAAACGAAGAAATATAAGAGGAAGAGATTCCTTTTATAGCAGGGAGGGGAGCACCAGGCATGGTTCGATTCCATGCTGCCCTGTTTCCGCAAAAGACTATTGCGGGAAATACAGCAAAGGAGAGAAGGATATGTCAGAAACACTACAGGGAACCGTGAAATGGTTCAGCGCACAGAAAGGATACGGCTTTATCACCGGTGAAGACGGGATTGATTATTTCGCCCACTTTTCGGAGATCCAGATGGATGGATACCGGAAATTAAGCGGTGGCCAGCCGGTCCTTTTTGAAGCAGGGACGGATGCCAACGGGCGAAGCCTTGCCAAAAATATTTCCCCGGCGGATCCAAACGCTGAGTAAGACGTTTTCATAGTGCATGTACAGATTACCTATTCCCCTCAGATACATGCACTTATGCAGACGGATGAAAAGACAGGCGGTATCATGCCGCCTGTCACAACATGTAGCAGAATAATAAAGATAGCTCACACAATAACACAATATATAGTTAAAATTAATTGACAACCACAAAATGTTGTGGTAGTCTTTAAATGAAAAATAATTTAACAGTCTATAAAAGACTGTGGTTATTCTTTAGTTCCGGACATTCCGGAAGAAACACTTTGGGGCGGTCTTGCCCTTAATGAGAAAAATGGATATGCAAAATATAAGGAAGATGCAAGAAGGAAAGAAGATTCTTTTTGTGTCTTTTTTTATTGCATAAAAAGCAGAAAGGAGGAGCACGAATGAAACTGTCAGTTAAGGAAACTGCAAAAAGAAATACCTTAAGAACATCAAAAAAAGAAAACACATTGTAAAATCAGGAGGGTCGATTATGGAGACAATTAAATGGGAAAACGCAAATGCACTGGAAATTGGAATGCTTATGGAGATGGCAGAAGACGGCTATGTATTTTGCATCGAAGATGGAAAGATACAGGCTGTTGAAGTCCGGATTTTCAGCTAGCATGGAAAGGCGGACATTATGTATTATAAAGATGACTTTTATAAGGAGTTCCGGACAGAAAAGGAACTGTGCGAGTATCTGGAAGAGATAGACAGCCGGGCAGAATGGATCCGGATCACCAGTAAGAAATTAAAGGTGGCAGCTGCAGGAGAGGAAACCTGTACAGAGGTTCAGGGCATTTCCCTGGAAGCACTGGAAAAAGATACCTTATCTCATTCCAGGCTGGTTCTTATCCTGCCCGAGAGGATCTGTTATATAGGAAATTCAGCAATCAAATCGTTGAAAGGACGGGCCAGGATTGATGGCAAAGCCCTGGCAGATGTCGATAAGAAAACACTGGCAGAGATCTTGAATAAATGCCTGAAGGTTGCAAGAGGAAGAGCACTGATCCGTTTCTGTGAAGGAAAAATAAGGGCAGTCCTGTCTGGTGATGAAAAAGATTATGCCATCATATCCATGCCGGATATGTACATGGTTACCTCGGCATATATCCATGGGGACTATGAGAAGGCAACGTTTTTAAACGGCTATGCAGATCATTATTCTGTTACGGCGTCCTGGCAGCTGGAAGATACGAAACTTACAGATGTTTATAAGGAACTGATGCAGAATTATGGAAGAAAGACTGATAAGGACATAAAAGCAGTTGTACGGATCACTACGTCAGACGTCGGTGTGTCCGGAGCGAATATTTTTTATTCCCTGCAGGAGCCGACAAGAAATGTGATCCTTGGCAATGCCCTGAAGGTTACGCACAAAAACTGTAAAGGAATGGAAGATTTCACGGAAAACATAGAGTCGATCTTTGATTACTACCGGGAAGTCTTAAAAGGGGTCATGCGGCTGTGTGATATCTGGATCGAGCATCCGGCAAATGCCATGGCAGGGATCATGAAGCAGGCGGGATTTGGAAAAAAACTGCTTGCAGAAACCGTGGAGCAGTTTAAGGCTACTACCGGGGATGAGCCATGCAGCGCATACGAGATCTACTGCGGGATCTGTGAATCCATTACCATTGCAAGGCAGGAAAAGACGAATGAGAGAGGACTTTTAGCTCTGGAAGAAAAAATTGCCGGCTGTGTGTCAAAACGCTGGCATGAATATGATATTCCTGGCACTGTAAAATACTAACAGGATTTAAAAGAATGGAGACAGTATGGACTGTCTTTTTTTGATGGGAGGAAAACATGAAGGTTACGAATGGAAAAGATGTGGCAAGGCTGCTGGTAGATGAATACTTGAACTGCCATCCCACCGGACACAAAAAATTTATGGAGTCCATGGCAAAAGAGCAGCAGGAAATAAAAGACAATTACACTTATCTTGGGTTTGCCTGGCTAAAAGGTCTTTCAGAGGTCAGATATTACGACCTTCGAAACGAAGCATCGAAACTGATGGCCGATGATCTGTGTCTGCATGTAAAGGAACAGCCAGAAAGGGTGCGCCTGGTGTATGAAGGTGCAGAGGAAATGGAGATCAATCCTTCAGATGAAGAGCAGATGGCAAAAATGTTTACCTGCTACCTGCTTGCAGGAAGTATGGACGGATATGGGGAATTTGTGGATTATGCCCTTGATACCCACCGGACATTGCAGCAGAACCTGACACGGTTTTTTGTGGAATGGTTTGCAAAAGCAGAAAAAGGCTCTGCATTTTTAAAACGGGCAAAGATGGTGTATTCCAGGTATTCCCTGCCATATATCTAAATTACGGAGGTATGTGATGGATAGAAAACTTCCGGACTGGTTAAAAGAGAGCAGGGAGGCAGAAAAACTGATCGCATGGCTGAAATCGCCGGATTGTGAAGTAAAAGAATTTTCCGGACAGCTGTTTATAAAGGCAAGATATGGAAACTGTTTCTTTTTCTTTGACTGTTTAAAGGAAAACAGAAAAACAGACCGGAACTGGTGTGCCGTGATCCACATGCCGGAGTATTCCCTTTATGAAGCAGAAGATCTTTTTCTGAAGCCGATCGGGATACCGGATGATTTTGGTTTTCCTGTGCGTGAGGATCTGATCCCGAAACTGGAAACACAGATAAGCCGCATTGGAAAGAAACTTATCCGGGAACAATGGGATGAACTTTTGTTAAAAGGCGGGTATGCAGCTTCACAGATGATCCCGGAGATCAGCAGGGTTTATATCCAGCTAAATGCAGACCGTTTTATTAAAAAAGGAAAGCGGCCGGAGGATCTGATCTATCAGCCGCAGTTTCATTTTGCGGATATGAAGTGGGAATTTTCTGACTGGATGTTTCTGGAATATTTAAGCAACCCACAGCGGGCAGCAGAGCTTTTCGCCCAGAAGTGGCTGCTTGAAAAACTTCCGGAGATCTCAAAAAAGAAGATCTGTATCGGATGTATCCGGGAGGAAATGGAAGAAATGTTAAAAAAGACTGGGACAGGGCCGGAGGTAAGCCTTCCGCGTTCTGCTTAGTATAAAAAATGAAAAAATCAGGAGGAAACGAATAATATGGGTAAATACAATTACATGAATCTGAACCAGAAGATGATCAAGATCAGAAGAAAGGTGCCGAAGCTGATCCGCAAACGGTACAGTGAGGACGTTACTTATGATTTTGTAAAACTGGATGATATTTATGAATGCCTGACACCGGCCCTTAATAAATACGGGGTCGATTTTGACATCTTAAGTGAAAGGCCGACTCAGATGGACGAACAGGGCAATTCCGTGTTTTTAAAGGAAATGGGAGCACTCTGGAGATATGAGGCTGACCTGGAACTGTGCTGGACCAATGCAGACCGTCCGGGAGACAAGGTACGGAGCTTTTTGCATGTCATTGGAACCAATGAAGCACCGGATAAAGCAAAAGGTGCGGCATGGACGTATGGCCTGAAATATTATTTCTTGAATAAATTCAATATCATGCAGGCATCTGGAATGAACGATCCGGACATGCGTGGGACGGAAAAAGAAGAAATGCCGAAGCAGGAAGCTTCCGTAAAACCGGAAAAGCCGAAAAAGAAACAGGAAAAGACAGAAAGAAAAGAAACCGCAGCAAAGCAGGAGCAAACGGAACCGGTCAGGAAAAGAAAACGGACCGTAAAAAACTGCGTGATGGAAATGCCATATCCGAAGATCCTGTAAAAGTGGAATATGCAGTGACGGATACAGAAGAAAACCTGCCTAGACAGATGACTTTTGGAATGGAAGAAAGTGAAAGCGGACTGGAAGAATTTTCCGATGAAGAAACCAAAGCGGAAGATCCGGTTCAGACCGAGGAAATCTCCGTAGATGAGGAAATTACTGCCGAGACGGATGCAGACGGTTTCCGTGCAGTAGAAGAAACGGATGAAGTTCCATTTGATGAGGATGATGAGATTTCTTTTGATGCAGAAGAAGAGGAAGAAACACCAGAAGAGACGGCAGAGGAAACGGTAGAGGATATAGATAACGTAGAGGATGCAGAAGACGAAGTGAAATGGGCAGAAAAGGTTATCTGCAATTTTGGTGTCTATGCCGGAACCCCTCTTGGGGAAATGATGCAGGATGCCAGAGGTTACCAGACGATCAAATGGCTGGTACAGCGTTACAAAGGCCAGAATCAGGAAATAAAGAAAGCTGCGAAGATTCTTTTGGATCATGAAAAGGAAATGCAAAAAGCAGCCTGAAAACAGAGAAACAGTTCGAGGTGGCTCCGGGAACGGGGCCATCTTTTATGAAAAGGAGGAAGGCATGTATGCCAGAGAATCGTTTACGATCGCAGAAGTAGCAGATCTTTTGTCAATCCGAAGACTGAGTGATTCTTACCAGGACGAATTTCCGGTGGAATGTCCTTTTTGCGGGGATTTAAGAGGAAAATGCGGTTTTTGCATCTGCAAAAATGGAGAACTGAAAAATGTTTACCATTGCTATCATTGCGGAGCATCCGGAAACATGCTGACACTGTATGCGGAACTATCCGGCATTTATGGAAGGAACCGGTATAAAGAAGCCTACCGTGAGATAAGGCAGGCACTTTCTTTTTCTGGAACGGATGAAAGGCAGCAGGCCACGACACGAAATGGGTTCGCTTCTATCGTTCCTAAAAAGAAACGCATTTCCCTTACGGAAGAGGAATGGGATTACCGGGACCAGGTATATAAGGAGATGCTCACTTTTCTTAAGCTTAAGGAAACACACCGGAGGAACCTCCTCCTACGTGGGCTGACGTTAAATGAGGTCAGACAGATGGAAGAACGAGGTTTTTTAAGTACGGATGAGGAGAATTCCGTGGCCATTGCCAGAAAGCTCTTAAAAAAGGGATTTCGCCTGGATGGGGTTCCTGGATTTTTCATCAACCGGGATGGTGACTGGGAAGCTGCTTTTTATAGGAAGAATAACGGGTATCTTTGCCCGGTCCGGGATGGGAAGGAACGGATCATAGGATTCCAGATCCGGCTGGATGTTCCTTTAAAAGAACGGAAGTACCTCTGGTTTACCAGCAGCGGCTTAGAAAAAGGCACATCAAGCGGCAGCCCGGCAGGAATGTTTGGGAAAATAAAGGATGGCACGGTTTACGTAACAGAAGGGATCTTAAAGGCAGAGATCGCATGGATGTGTACAGGAAATCCTTATATCGGAGTCCCTGGAGTTTCCAATCATAAAGGACTGGAAACTGTCTTGCGAAAACTGAAAGAGCAGGGGTTAAAAAGAGTTTACGAATGTTACGACATGGATAAAATGATGGAATTGTCCTGTAAGCACGATGAAAAAAGTGCGTGCCGGCAATGTGAACATGGAATTCATCTGTATCATGGAGAATGCCCCAGAAAGCGCAGAAAGAGGGACATGATCCGAAAAGGCTGTATAAAACTATATGAGATCTGTGAGGAACTGAATGTGTCCTGCAAAAGAGTTACCTGGGATACCGATGCATCCGGTACCTGGATGGAACACTACAAAGGCGTGGATGACTGGATCCTTCAAAAAGAGGAAAAAGAACACAGGAAGACGGCATAAAATGTTTGGTCAGATAAAAGGGAAACTGGAATTTTTTTCAGTTTCCTTTTTATCTGGCTGAAAAAGCCGGAAGAAAGGAGAAAGCGATGCAGATAAGAGACGGACCAAAAGAAAACTGCAGGGAAAAAAGCGATCATGAAAGGAGAACGTGCACTTGGAAAAAAACTGGAAGAAAAGATGGATGGCGGGTGCGATGGCTTTTGCTCTGTGCTGCACTACGCTCTTGCAGACAGGAGCTTCTGCAGTATCCGCCGCTGAGGTGGGAGGCGTTTCCGCACAGAGCGAGACGCAGATCGAGGTACAGACAGAAACACAGACAGAAACGCAGACGGAGAAAAGCGAGGAAGAACTGATCGAGGAAACCGTTGCTGATCCGGAACTTGCGCTTATGGTTACCGAAGGGGAAGCCTTTGATATCCAGAATGATTTTACAGGACTGAAACTCTCTGAAGGAGACCATGTGGAACTGAAAAAAGCAGCAATGGAAGACGGGACTGTATTTGATTATAACCATGCGGGAACCTATAAATGCGTATATCTTGTTACACCCGCATCCGGGGAAGCCTATCTGGTTGCCAGAAACATTACGGTGACACCAAGGGAAGCAGAAACAGACGGATCCAATGGCGGTCAGGAACAGGAAAGCGGCGATGACGAACCGGAGGCAGACCCCGTCCTCCCGACCATAAGCCCGGAAGATGCCCCGGAAACCCTGGAAGAGCCGGAAGAAACGGAGGAGCCAGAAGAAGAGGAAGCAGAAGAATTTTCCGATGAGGAACCAGAGGATGGAAGCCATCAGGTTGACATCGTACAGGGAAATGAATTCAATATTGAACTGGACCACGAGGACGGACGTTACCAGACGGGGGAGACGGTTAACTTTTCCGGTGATATCCCGCAGGGAAGCCTGATCGCAGTGGGAACAAGTCTTGTCGAAGCAAACCAGACAGAGAATACCGAAGATCTTCTGTATGCAGAAGTAAGCTACGATGAGGGAACAAATTCCTTCAGCTTTGAGATGCCGGAAGATGATGTTGCATTAAGTGTGCTATATGACCAGGCTGAGGGCGGTATTAGTACCATGGTAGCTTCCGATGGAGACTTGTGGGATGATTCAACAGACATTGAAGCTAATACCTATTACTATTATTCAGATGGAAAACTGCATCCTTTTGATTCTGTTATGGGACAGGGCGGAAATGATTCCTATAAGTATATCCGTTACAAAGCAGGCGGAAAGACTTATACCGTCTATGCATACTGCATGCAGCACAGTAAACAGTCCCCGCCAAGTGGAACGACTTATAAAAATATGGTCGAACTGGATGAAGGCGGCGATGACCGTTATTTAAGGAAGGCCATGTTTTACGGATATGGCGGTCCCGGATGGGGCGGCACATTCAACGGCTATAATATCAAATCCATCATGGAAAAATACGGCTGTTCCTCCGAGACCCGTGCAATGCAGCATTATCTGGTCGATTATTTATATGACGGGGAATCCGGATTTGGAGGATCCCTTTCGACAACTGCCAAAAACATGTTAAAAGAGATCAAGGCAGCCCTTGCAAAGATGCCGGATCCAACGACCATGGAGCTGACACCTGGGCTCAGTGCTTCTGCAAATGGAAACCAGAGCCCGACCTTCACATGGAAGGCAAACGCAGCTTTTGTGATCACGATCCATCTGGAAAACGGGGTCTCCCTTGTAAATGAGACGACAGGAAAAACCGGGACCGGAAATGTGAGCGTAAAGGGCGGTGAAAAATTCCATCTGGAAGCAACCACCCAGAATATTGGAAGCCTGAAAGGAAAATATGCGATCACATCCAACTATCCGCTTAATTTCCATGCCATGCTCTTAAATCTGGCGAACAGCCAGGATATCGGCTTTGGATATTATACCGATACACTGGAGCTGAACCTGGAGGTAGACTGGCCGGATGAAGCAACGGTCAAGATCATCAAAAAAGATAAGGGGAGCAACGCGCTCCTTGCAGGTGCCGTTTACGGCATCTATGCAGATGAAGCCTGCACGAAACTTATCAAAAAAATGCCGGCAACAAATGCAAAAGGGGAATCCGAAGTAAAGATCACCAAAACACAGGATACCGTTTACCTTCGTGAAATCTCAGGCCCATCCGGATATGTGCTGGATACGAAAGCCTATGGGGTAAAACTGGTCGTGGGGCAGACCGCTTCCAAGAACTTAACGGATAAAGAGCAAAAAGGTGCACTCACCATTTATAAAGAAGGAGAAGTGCTTACCGGAGCGACCGTCACGGAAGATGGTGTGACCTTTGCCTACGAAAAACGGAAATTGAAAGGAGCCGTTTACAGTGTTTATGCAGGTGCAGATATCAAGGCGGCAGATGGCACCCTCATCTATAAAAAAGGTGCACTTGTCAAGGATAATCTGGTTACCGGAGATGACGGAAGCGTTACGTTAAAGGATCTCTATCTTGGCACCTACACAGTAACCGAGACGAAGGCTCCGGATAATTATGTATGCAAAGGAGAGTCTAAGACTGTTGAGCTTGTGTATGCAGGCCAGACCGTAGAAGTGCAGACTGGCAGTGCCACCTTTTTAAATGAACGCCAGAAGGCAGCAGTCCGTGTGGAAAAGCAGGACGAAGAGACAAAAAATCCACTCTCCGGAGGCATCTACGGGCTGTATGCAGCAGAAGATATCAAAGTTGATGGTAAGACCGTTGTTCCCAAAGGAACCCTGATCGAAAAAGCAACGACCGGAGCCGATGGAAAAGCTTCTTATAAAGCGGAACTTCCGATCAATTACAGCTACAGCATCCGGGAGATCCAGGCACCGGAACTTTACCTTAGAAACAGTGAGGATACTTACACCTTCACTTTTAAGTTTACCAATGATAAGGAAGAAAAGGTAAACTTTAGCCATACCTTTACAAATAAGCGTGTAAATGCAACAATCGACCTGGTAAAAGAAGACAGCGAGACAGGAAACAGCGCACAGGGAGATGCTGTATTTGAAGGAGCCATTTACGGGCTCTATGCAAGGGAAGACATTAACCATCCGGATGGCAGGAGCGGAGTCCTTTATAAAAAGGACGAGCAGGTAGCTACCCTGACGACCGATAAAGAGGGAAAAGCAAGCGTAAGCAACCTGTATCTTGGAAAGTATTATTTGAAGGAGATCACGCCTCCAGTAGGTTATCTTCTGGACGAAGAGGAGCATGATGTAAACTGCGACTACGAAGGAGACCAGGTAGAGACGGTAAAACGAAATACCGTTTCCAAAGAAGACGTGATCAAACAGCCATTCCAGTTGATCAAAGCAGCGGATAATGATAAGACCGATGCGGATCTTTTAAAAGGTGCCGGATTCTCTGCTTATCTGATCAGCAGCCTGACTGTAAAGGACGATGGAAGCTATGACTTTACAAATGCGACCCCGATCGTTCTTACGGAAGACGGAAAAACAGAAATGTTTACCGATGAACGCGGCTATGCGTGCAGCATCCCGATTCCTTATGGACACTACATTGTCCGTGAGACTACAACACCGCATAATTTTATGCCGGTAGATGATTTTATCGTAACCGTAACCGAGAACAGCAGCACACCGCAGGTATGGAGAGTCCTTTTGGACGATGAGTTCAAAGCAAAGCTTAAGATCGTGAAACAGGATGATGAGACCAAACAGCCGGTCCTCCTTGCCAATACAGAATTCAAAGTGTACGACCTGGATGCGAAAAAGTATGTGGAACAGGTAACGACCTATCCAAATACGGTTGTCCATAAATCCTATTTTACGGACGAAAATGGTTACCTGATCCTTCCGGAATCCTTAAAATGCGGAAATTACAGGATCGAGGAAGTGAGCGCGCCGGATGGCTACACCCAGAATACCAAGTATGTGGAGATCAAAGTTGACAAGAATACAGCTTATCAGATGGATTCTGTCAGCGGGGATGCCATCATTACCGTGACCTATGAAAACCATCCGGTCAAAGGTAAACTGGTGATCCATAAATCCGGTGAAACCTTAAAATCCTTTAAAAAGGATTTTGTATACGAAGAAACTTCCCTGGAAGGGGCAGAATTTGAAATCTACGCAGCAGAAGATATTTTCACACCGGATCATCAGGTGGACGAGCAGGGAAACCGTCACGTGATCTATGCAAAGGATACCCTGGTAAAAACAGTGACCACTAATAAAAATGGGGAAGCTGTTATCAAAGACCTTCCGCTTGGAAAATACCGTGTGAAAGAAACAAAAGCACCGGCCGGATTTGTCTTAAATCCAGACAGTCAGGAAGTATCCTTTATCTATAAGGATCAGAACACACCGGAGATCGAAGAAAAACTGGAATTTTCCAATGAACGCCAGAAAGTAGAGCTGAGTGTGGAAAAACAGGATGCCGAGACCGGAAAGACTTTAAAAGGTGCAACCTTTGGATTATACAATAAAGAAGCAATTTCTTCCGGCGACAAGGTAATCGTAAAAGCAGATACACTGCTTCAGGAGATCACAAGCAACGAAAAAGGTAAGGCAGCGTTTACGCTGGATCTTCCGCTTGGCAGATACTATGTAAAAGAGCTGCAGGCGCCGGCGGGTTATGTATCTTCCGATGAGATCCTGGAATTTGATGCCACATACCAGGGCCAGGACGTAAAAACGATCAAATTAAAATCCGTGAAGAAAAACCAGCCGACAACGGTAGAAGTGACAAAAGCAGACATCACGACTGGAACAGAACTTGACGGGGCTTCCATGAGTGTACTGGATAAGGATGGCAACGTGATCGATTCCTGGACATCCGTAAAAGATTCCCCTCATGTGATCAAGAGACTTCAGGTTGGAAAAACATACATTCTGCGTGAGGAGCTTGCACCATACGGTTACTTACGTGCAACAGACGTAGAGTTTACGATCTCTGATACTGCAGAAGTACAGAAAGTCAAAATGGAGGATGAAGTCCCGGTAGCAAGACTTCTGGTAAACAAGAAAGGGGAATTCTTAGACAGCGTATCCCTTCTTGACAATGCAAAAGGCATGATCGAGCACCTGTTCAACTATGTGACCGGAAACCTGACTGATGTAACCTTCAATGTTTACGCGGCAGAAGCCATCCGTGCAGCTGACGGGGTAAGTGCAGATTATTATGCGGCAGATGAACTGGTCGGCTCCATTACAACAGATGGAAATGGCATCGCCCAGATGGATAACCTTCCGCTTGGACGTTATTACATCGTGGAAAAAGAGACCGCACATGGCTACGTTCTGGATAATGAACCAAGATATGTGGATCTTACATACCGTGACCAGGATACACCTCTGGTTACTTATAGTGCCGACTGGCAGAATGCGCGCCAGAGGGTACAGGTGGAAGTCCTGAAAAAAGAAAAGGACAGTGACAAAGTACTTTCCGGGGCAATCTTTGGCCTCTATGCAGCAGACGATATCGTATCTTCTAAAGGAAAAGTACTCCTTGCGAAAGACACCCTGATCGAACTGAAGACCACAGATGAGGATGGAAAGATCCAGTTTGTTGCAGATCTCCCGGTTGACAGCAGGTACTACATTAAGGAACTTGCCGCCCCGGATGGCTATGTAACAGACCAGGAACCGCAGGAATTCACTTTTGAGTACCAGGGCAGTGGAACCAGTGTTGCAGAGTATGCGTTCACCTTTGAAGATGAACAGACTACGGTAGAACTTTCCAAAGCAGACCTAACGGACAAAAAAGAACTTCCGGGAGCATCCTTAAAGGTAACAGATGAGAATGGAAATACGGTGGATGAATGGGTATCCAAAGAGGAAGCACATATCATCAAGGGTCTTATCGTAGGAAAGAAATACAAGATGACAGAAACAAAGCCGGCAGATGGTTATGTGACTGCGGAAAGTATTGAATTTACCGTCGAAAACACAAAAGAAGTACAGAAACACCAGATGCTTGATGATGTGACCAAAATGGAAATCAGCAAGAAAGACATTACGGATTCCAGTGAGGTACCGGGAGCAAAACTGATCATCCTGGATAAAGATGGAAAGAAAGTTGAAGGCTGGACGTCCAAGGATAAACCGCATATGGTCGAAAAACTTCCGGTAGGCGAATATACCCTTCGTGAAGAGCAGGCCCCGGATGGATACCTCATTGCGGAAGATGTGAAATTTACGGTAAAAGATACTGGAAAAGTCCAGAAAGTCAAAATGAAGGACGCACATCCGTATGGAAAACTGGTCATCAAAAAGACCGATTCCACCAGTAAGGCAGCCCTTTCAGGAGCAGAATTTGAACTGCGTGAAAAGGAAAGCGGAAAAGTCGTAGAAAAACTGGTAACGGATAAGACCGGAACAGCGACAAGCGGCAAGATTCCGATTGCTACTTATAAAAATGGAAAAATAGAGAAAACCGTGGAATATATCCTGGTAGAGACCAAAGCACCAAATGGTTATGAATTAAGCAGCAAAAAAGAAGAGATCCGCTTTGAATACAAAGACGGAAAAACCAAGGTGATCGAGATCGTAAAAGAGATCAAAAACACCAAATCCCCTTCCGGCAGCACACCGACAGGAAACAGCCCGAAAACAGGGGACAGCACCAACATCTGGCTTCCGATCCTTCTGGCAGTCCTTTCTGCCTGCGGCATTGGCGGCGTGATCTGGTATAAGAAGAAAAAAGGAAATTAAGGAATACGGTTCAGGGCTGCTCGATTTACCGGCAGCCCTTTTTCCAGGAAGAATAATCGGAGGTTTGTATGAGATACATAAAAGAAATCATGATCGTGGCAGTCTGCCTGATGGTACTCAGTTTTTGCGTATGTACCGGTTTTGGCATTTACTTTATGTACCGGGAAGGTGTGCAGGAATATGAAGACCTGCGTACATACGTCAAGGAAACAGATGAGGATGACCACACAGAAGGAACAGACGGAAGCGATGGGAAACAGACCGTGGTTGATTTTAAGGCATTAAAAAAGATCAATCCGGATATCGTTGCATGGATCCGGATCCCAGATACCAGCATTGATTACCCGGTAGTTCAGGGAAACGATGACTCCTATTACCTGACACATACTTTTAAGAAGACAGAACATGTGGCAGGGGCCATTTTCCTGGATTCCGATAACAATGCCGATTTTTCTGATGACAAGAACATCATTTATGGTCACAATATGAAAGATGGCAGCATGTTCCGCGGACTTCGAAATTTCCTTGGCGATAAATTTTTAAAAGAACACCATATCCTCTATCTGTATCTTCCGGATGAAGGGGTATGGATCTTTGTGATCGTAAAATGCGAGTATACACCGGCAGATGGAGATGCTTTTTTACTTGGAACGCAGGAAGAAGTCCCGACGCTTCTGCTTTCCACCTGTGGAACAGATGCCTCCAAACGTCTGGTCATATGGTGTGAAAGGCAGGAAGAGAAAGGTGGGCAGATAGAATATTCTGACGAGGAAGCAGAAGTACAGGAAGCTACGGATGATCTTGCTTTCTTAGATGGGGAGTTTGTAGAAAACGAAACCCATGATTTTATTTAAATGTTTGCAGAAATTTAATGGATAATTTCTAAAAAATATAACATTTTAATTTTCAGGTCTTTCTGGATGGACAGGAACAATAATAGTCTATCCGGGAGGACCTTTTTTTTATTGCAAGAATGGCGTAAAATGGCACTTTTGATGGAAATACGATTGCAGAAAAATGAAAAAAGAAATATTAGTTCTGACTATCATGTCCAGTATGCCGCAAATCATTTGGAGAAGGCGAAGGACGTGTTTATGAAAGCGATGAAGATCCTCTGGATTTATATAGCCCAGTGGAAGGAAAAATAGAAATTAAACTGAGATGATAAAAAAATATAGAAAAAAGAATTGACAATTGTATTCTACAGTTGTAGAATACAATTAACTTCTACAGATGTAGAAAATAAAATTCTAGGAGAATCCACGATGAAGACAAAATTTATGACACTTATGACGGTAGCAACACTTGGGATTTTTTCAGCTGCAACGGTTATGGCAGCAGGAAATAACGATTTCTATACACAGCCGCCGGCTGGATCTGAATGGGAAAAAGCAGATACGGAAGGTACCTATGCAAGCTATACGAACGGAAATGATTATGTAAATATCTATAAATATTCACTGGAGGATGTCAAAACAGGGATTGCCAAATGCAATGACACATACGATGCCTGCTATCAGACAATTTATTCAGAGGGAAACAGCCTGTATATGGCAGTGGGATATGCAAAAGATGCAGATGACATCAGTGACGTCAGAAAATTTGTAGAATATATTTCGTATCCTGGAAATCCTTCACTTACCAGACAGGAGAATGAAAACCAGACCGATGATTCTTCTGATGATTCTGATAAGGCAACTACAGATACTGCCAGTCAGAAGTCAGGAGGAGATTCAGATTCCTCCGATACAGAAGAAAATGCTTCTGCAAAATCCTCGGACAGCAATGATGATTCCGATATCCTTTCTACCTCACCAATGACATTAGTTGACAGTGATGGAAATACCATTGAGATTAATTATATTCTTCACAAAGATTATTCTTGTGAATATCGTGGAGATGATGGAATGAACTATACCGATAATGGGGATGAGACTTATACCGACGAAAATGGAAATACCTACTCAGCTCTGAATGATGATACTCATCATCTGGGACATACGTTGGAACAGCATGACCTTCAGGATGCAAACGGTAATACTGTGACGGTTACGGAAACTACAAATGGTGATTATTATTTCCAGGACGAAAATGGTACAGGATTTACGGACAATGGAGACGGGACATGGAGTGATGAAAATGGCAGCAGTTATACAGAAATAGACTGATAGTGGTCAGTAGCTGCAGGAATGGCAAGGGCATTTGCAAATTGTGCAAAAGCCCTTGCCATTTCCGTGAACCGTGGTAAAATAGAGTTATTCCTACATTTGTAGAAAATATGTAACAGGAGGTATGAAAAAGTGAAAAAAACTTACCAGAGACTTCCGGAATCAGAGCTGGATATTATGCTCGTTCTTTGGAATAATACTCCGCCGATGACCAGACCGGAGATTGAGAAAGTGATCACTATGAAGAAAAAACTTGCATCAACAACAATTTTGTCATTGCTGACCAGATTGGAGAACAAAAATTTCGTGGAAGTGACGAAACAGGGAAAAATGAATCTGTATACACCCCTGGTTTCGCAGTCAGATTATCAGGCACATGAAAGCCAGAGTGTTCTTGAGAAACTTTATGGGAATTCACTAAAAAAGTTTGTAACTTCACTTTATCATGGAAAGAAGATCAGCTCGGAAGAAGTCCAGGATCTCAGTGAATTTCTTAAGAACCTGGAGGACAGGGAGGAATAGCGAATTATGGAGGTTTTCATTCTACACATTCTGAAACTGAATGTTATTGCAGCAGTAGTAATTTTACTGGTAAAAGTGCTTGCGACTCTGTTTAAAGGACGTGTATCAGCGAGATGGAAGTACCTTATCTGGCTGTTGATTACGATAAGCCTTTGTGTTCCGGTGCGCCTTCCGGCGAATCTGGCACTGGTGGATTTCAAAGTACTTAGAAGCAGTCAACAGAATACGCAAAGCCCGAAGATAACGGATTACGCAGTCAGACCAGAGGAAAGTCAGAAGATAACAGAAAACGTATCATCTGCGAGCAAAGACATGAAAAATCTGACAGAAATCCCGGAACAAAAGAGAACTGTCAGGTACGAATCAGATAAATGGCTGGGAATTGTGGCTTTGATTTTTGCTGCTGTCTGGCTGAGCGTAGCGGTACTTAAACTGACGGGAGAATTGCTGGCATATTATTTTTCTATAAGGAATCTGGAACGGATGAGTCTGCAGGTAAGTGATACGGTGAGTATTCAGATGTACCGTGCAGCGTGTCAAAAGAAGCACGTACGCAGAATACCGGAACTCAGGCAAAACGCAGGTCTTACCACACCGCTTCTTGCAGGACTTTTACATACAAAATTGTATCTACCAGCAACCGGGTATTCAGCAGAAGAAAGAAAACTTATCTTTTACCATGAACTTACACATTATTGCCATCGGGATCTCTGGTATAAGATGCTCCTTCGAATCTGTGCATCGATATACTGGTTCAATCCCTTTCTTCTTATCATGCTGAAAGAAGCGGATAAGGATATTGAGAATCTGTGTGATACAGCAGTTGTTCGCAGAGTTAATAAAAAGGAACATAAATTATATCGACAGCTGCTTCTCAGGACAGTAGCCATGGAAAATCAGATTCCATATGTGACAGCAAGTCTTAATGACAGCGAAATGGTGTTTAAAGATCGGATTCTGTATATGGTGAACATTCGGAAACTCCGCAAAGGAATTCTTCCGGGAATTCTTGTGACGCTGCTGCTTGCAGGCGGTAATCTGGTATTTAATGTCTCTGCCGGGACAGATACAGTTTCAGTAGAGACGGAGAAGTCTGGTATTGAAAAAAATGCAGATCCAGAGAAAAATAATGTACCGGATTATGCACCATTTTCTGAAATGGTAACTATGCAGAAAGCTGCTGAAACCCAGGACGAAGGAGGAGTGACAGAGAATACAGATACAGAGGATTCTGTAGACGAAGAGGAAAAAGCAGATGCGGAAACAAACGATGAACCTGCCATGGAAAACAGCGGACAGGTAAGTGAAACGACCGATGATGGAATTACCTCTGACAACAACGGGTCTGTTTCATCTTATGAAAATCTGCCAGCAGGCGTACCATATACCAGTGGATTCAGTACTACTTCCGGTGTAGCATCAATTGTAGCACCGGGTGGAGGAGATGAAGAATCCAGAGTTCTTTACGATAACGGAGATGGGACCTATTCTGATTATTATGGGAGCCGATACAGTTATCAGGGAGATGGAAACTGGGCAGATGCCAATGGAAATTCATATCGTACCTGGAATGACGAAGGTTATCATTTCGGAAACCAACTGGAACAGCATGAACTCCAGGGCAGTAACGGTACTGTTAATGTAATAGAAACAACAAACGGAGATTATTATTATTGTGACGCAGATGGGGTCGGATACACAGACAATGGTGACGGCACCTGGACGGATGAGAATGGGAACATCTATACAGAATAAAGGATTTGTCCGATCGATGCATATTCAAATGATATTATTTCAGAAGAGGTATTGTATATGACCTACAATTTAGTAGAAATTCAGAAAAGACAGGAATCTACTGACAAATTTGTTCAGAAAGTTGGTAAAACTTTATGGCATTACACTTCTTTTCCAGCCTTGGATGGAATTTTAAGGAAAAAAAAGATTTGGTTTGGCAGCGCAACGAATGTGAATGATGCAAAAGAAGTGATTGGGTTTATTGATAACCTGAAGCAGAACATTGAGAACGGTCTTACCCAAAACAATATAAAACCCAAATGTGATGTTGATAAAATATTTAAAGAAATATATGACAGAACATCGCAAAAACACCTTTTTATGTTCTGTTTGTCACAGGCATTAGACGATGCAGCTCAATGGGACCGCTATGCCGATCATGGACGTGGTGTTGCAATAGAATTCAATACCGAAGCATTGCACAACCTGTTATATTATCATGGGATGATCATTGGCGAACAGTATTATACTCAGGAGACCAGGGATCATGAATTATACAAATTATTGTCTTCATATATTTCCACTGGAATTCTGGAAGGATTTTCCAACTTAGATGGATTCATTGATAATTTAGCATTATGTGCCCTTATTCACAAACATCCTACATTTACTGCTGAAAAGGAAATCCGAATCGCACCATATTTTGTAACGGACAACGATCCTCATATCGAATACAAAACATTCAATATAATAAAAGAGTTCTACATTTTAGATTTACAAAAAGTCTTAGAAACAGAAAATATGCACAGGGAAGATATTATCAATTCAATTATTATCGGACCACGTTCATCCCAGAATCCAAAAGATTTGGAAAACTACTGCAGACATCTTGGGTTGCATAAACTGGCTCAAAATATAAAAGTATCTGATTGTCCATTGCGTTAATAGATAAGAGGTTCCACTTACAGTGTGGAATCTCTTTTTCTGTCGAAACTCATTTAATGATTTTTGTTGTTGTCGGTTGCTTCATATAGTACACTGTCGTTATAATTATTAACCGGCAATGGAAAGAATGAGGAAATCGTATTGGATACCACAGATTACACTTCATGTGCAGAGATCGAAGAAGCAAAGAAAGCGTTTTTCGAAACCAAAAGGAATCGAAAAACGCTTTTTCATATATGACATATAAAAAAATGGGATCATAAACGATAGCATATTATTTGCGAATATCTACTAGTCCCTTTTTCAGTATATATTCAGAGAACTCATATGAAGCTCCGTCTCCAGTCACATTCAGATACAGATTTTTGAGGTCGCTTTCATTTACGATCCAGGCCATGTTCAGCTGTACACTTTCGCCTGGTTTTATAGAGGAAATGTAGTTTCCACCATTGCCATAATTTTCAGAGACACTATAATATACCATTCCTCCAGTCTTTGCCACGCCGTCCCAGCTAATGTAGTCATAGCCATCGCCGGCCTGTTCTGTTGGAATGTAAAGCTGTACTTTTCCATTTTCCTTAGTCAGGGTCAGTAAAGCACCAAGATAAAGCATATGGTCGATTTCCTCATTTGAATGATTGGTATAGGTAACTGTAACATAGACCAGTTTCTGATTCACTTCCTCTGACTTCACAATTTCATCCAGGGAATCGATTCCGTCGCCAGATTTCACATAATTCAATGTGTTTGTAGATAGCTTTCCATCAGCATCAATGGCTTCCGCCCATTCTTGTGGTATTTTGTCCGGATCGAGAAGCTGAAGATCATCAGAAATTTGAACAGAATCTACCTTTGCAGAAATCGTTTTTTCCAGATATTCACCATTTGTGTTTTCACCAATCACATCCAGATCAAAGGTGTCACCAATTTGGTAAATGGGTAGTTTTTTCTCATTTACAGAAGTACTTATTTCATCATTATCATCTTCTGTCTTTTCAGATATCATCTCTCCGCTCCATGTAGGCAATCCGGCGGTCTTTACCATAGTCGTGTTTCCCTCAATCACCAGATTTTCTGCAACTTTTATGGCTTCATCCTTTGACACATCATCTCCGATGTAGATCATAAGCACACGATATAAATCCGGGCAGACAAGATAAATTCTCTGGTTAAGAGCCCCGTTTTCGGTAATGCTATTATATTTGAGATATATCCCCTGGTATTTTCCAAATGTACGCTCTTCACTATCAATAACATTCTGATCCTGTACTACCTGTCCCAGATCATTTTTATCCAACAGGACAAATGAAAAACTGAACCCGCCAGTCATGCCATGCTCAGGATATTGGAGATGGTACTCGTCAATCCAGCTCATGCCCTCCGGAACATATTTAGCAGACAGATCTACCTCTGGGACCTCATCTGGAAGCACGGTCTTCTTTGCTGCATCACCAGCATCAATTTTGACTGAAACACCATAAGAACCCTGTTTTTCCAAAAACCAGTGATACAGATTTACTCCTGCATATACTGCCGTGGAAACTGCCAGTGCACACGCAGCTGCCACTGCGGCAACTTTCGGAGCTGTCCATCGTTTTCTTCTTCGCAGATTCGCCACTTTATTATCCGCCAGCTGCTTTGCTACCTCATTTTGAATCATATTATGGATAAAATCCGGTGTTTCGGGAATATCGTTTTTCATATCTTCTAATCTCATATTGACACCTCCTGTAATTCCTGCCTTAATTTTCCTCTTGCCCTTGCAAGTCTCTTTTGAACGGCACCTTCCGATATTTCAAGGATCTGGGCGATTTCTTTTACACTGAAATCTTCTATATAGTATAGAATAACGGGTAAACGCAGTTCCTCTTTTAAGGAATTTACGGCTGTATACAATTCACTGTAATTCTTTGTTTTTTCTGATTCCGGTTCCTGTCTGTCAGCCAGATTTTCCAATGGGATAAATTTACTGGATTTACGCACAAGGCTGTAACATTCGTTGATTAAGATACGGATTAACCAGGTCCGGGCATAGTTATCGTTTTTTAATGTGCCGACGTTGGAAAAAGCCTTCACAATTGTTTCTTGAATAGCATCTGCACAGTCATAGTCACTAAATAAAATTGTTTTTGCAGTTGAGTATAATTGTCTTTCTGAATCTAGGATCAGAGATCCAAGTTGTTCCTTTGTCATTTAAACACCACCTTTTTTTTGCCAGCCAGCATTTTCTTTACATCTATTAGACGTGCAGAAATCAAAAATATCCCTAATAATTTATTCTTTTTCTTATAAATGGACAAGTTCGTGGTTTTGCACAAAAAAATGTCTACTTTCGATAGTATTCCATAATAAAAGCAATAAAACAAGCATTTGCAAAGGGACATTGTTATAATTAAATTTGTTCATGGGTGTTATTTGTGATTACTTTCATGCTAATATGCTAATGTGCATTATCATATTAGCATGAAAAAAAATTAGGAAAATCTTAATAATTTCTCATGTAATCCATTGTGAATTTAGATGCTGTATTTGTTATACTTAATCGAGTACAAGCAAAAAGGAGAGTTGAAAATATGTCTGAAAAGATATTGATTATAGATGACGAGCAAGATATAGCGGATCTGTTGGAGGTCTACTTGAAAAACGAAAATTACATCGTTTATAAATTTTATTGCGCAACGGATGCCATGTCGTGTATTGAAAGCGGCGACATTGATCTTGCCATTCTGGATATTATGCTCCCGGATATGAACGGTTTTTCACTTTGCCAGCTTATCCGAAAGAAATACACTTATCCAATCATCATGCTAACGGCTAAAATTGAGGAAACGGATAAAATAACGGGGCTGACATTGGGAGCGGACGATTATGTGACAAAACCTTTTCGCCCACTTGAAGTAATTGCCAGAGTGAAAGCGCAGTTAAGACGTTACAAGAAATATTCGCCCAGTATCATCACAGAGAAAGTTCCATCGGAACTTTCCTATAACAAATTGTGCCTGAATGTGCAGACCCATGAATGTCTGTTAGACGGTGAGCCGGTTTCTCTGACACCGACAGAATTTTCTATCCTCCAGGTTCTTTTGGAAAGTGCCGGGAATGTTGTAAGCATTGAGGAACTGTTTCATGCAGTTTGGAAAGATGAATACTACTCTAAAAACAGCAGCACAATTACTGTGCATATCCGGCATCTGCGTGAGAAACTGAAAGATACTTCCGATACTCCGCAGTATATTAAAACGATTTGGGGTGTTGGTTACAAAATTTAAGCGAAAGGAGTACGCTATGAAAAGAAAATCAAATTGCTTTGTAACCATTTTATTCTTAATTTATCTGGCACTTTTGGTTTGGATCATACTTTTTAAACTACAATTTTCAATCAGTGATCTGGATAAGATAAGAAGTATAAACTTTATTCCTTTTCACTATGACAAGGAAATCGGAGCAGCATTTCACTTAACAGAGGGGCTCGATAATTTCTTGATTTTTGTGCCTATGGGTATTTATCTTCAAATGCTTCTGCCAGGAACAAAATTATATGTGAAATTCATGCTGATTGCTGGAACAAGTTTTTTATTGGAAACTATGCAGTATATCTTAGCAGTCGGACGTTCTGATATTACTGATGTACTCACAAATACGGCAGGTGGTCTTTTGGGGCTTGCTGTATATTCGATGACGGCTCGGTTAATCGGAAATAGAATAAAAGCAAACAGACTGTTTTCCATTCTGGCAAGCATAGTAAGTGTTGTCGTGATTGGACTGCTTGGCTTAATTCTGTTTGCTAATCGGTAGGAGGTGTATTCTCATGTCGAAGAAAGAAATGACAACAGAAAAGCGCCTTAAAGTGCGCTTATATCTATCATTGCTGATTTATACCGTTGTTGGATATGGTTTGACCCTTCTCTTGGACTACATCTTTTCAAAATTTGACAACGATATTTTTGCATGGATCTACTGGAGGCTTGGTCCGCTGTTTATTCTGTATCTGGTGATAGGCTTTGTATGTATCTTCAATTACTATTGGAAAAAGCCGTGGGACTATCTGGATGAAGTAATTGACGCAACCCAAACGGTCTATGAGCAGAACAGTCATACAGTATCGTTGTCTGATCCTCTGAAAGAACTGGAGGAACAGCTCAATCAGATCAAAATGTCTGTTCTGTTAAGCAAGCAGGCTGCAAAGCAGGCTGAAGAAAAGAAAAATGAAATTGTCATGTATCTGGCACATGATATACGCACACCTTTAACAACAGTGATCGGTTATTTGAGCCTACTCCATGAAGCCTCTGATATGCCTGAGCAGCAAAAGGAAAAGTATGTCAAGATCGCGTTAGACAAAGCAGAGCGCCTTGAAAGACTTATCAATGAGCTTTTTGAAATTACCAAGTACAATGCACATACGGTCATTATCAAAAAAGAAAATGTAGATTTGCATTGTCTGATTGCGCAGGTAATAGATGAAATATACCCGACACTCTCTGCAAATGGCAACACGGCGGTATTTACTGCGGAGGACAACTTATCTGTGAACGCTGATCCCGAAAAGCTGGCGAGAGTTTTCAGTAACCTTTTACGAAATGCCGCGTCATATAGTTACCCGCAGACAGAAATCACTATATCCGCCAAACGGTTAGAGCATGATATTCAGATTACTTTTGAAAATCGTGGGGAAACAATCCCGGAGGAACAGCTTAACAGTATATTTGAGAAATTCAATCGCTTGGATGATGCCCGGCTTTCTAATACAGGTGGTGCGGGACTTGGTCTTTCTATTGCGGAAGAAATTATACATTTACATGGTGGAAAGATTACTGCATCCAGTCAAAACGAAACTATAGACTTTGTGATTACATTACCCCTTTCCGCTTAGGAAAATAAGACTGTGATCTTAGGAATTACTTAGGAATTTAAGCGTGTGATTTTTGAGATTGAAAAGCCTTTGTTCGGTACAATGATTATCGAACAAAGGCTTTTTATTGTTCAGCCGAAGCAAAAGAAAGGAGTGTAAGCATGGAACTGAAAATAGAGCATTTAAGCAAGCAGTTCAAAGACAAAACAGCAGTAAATGATGTCAATCTGACATTGACTCCCGGCGTTTGGGGACTTTTGGGGGCGAATGGTGCAGGGAAAACCACGCTCATGCGCATGATTGCTGATATTATGACACCAACCAGCGGAGCAGTTTACTATGACGGAAAAAACATTCGAGAGTTAGGTGAAGTCTACCGAAGCAAGTTTGGCTTTCTGCCGCAGGATTTTGGGTATCACCGGGATTTTACGGTCAAAGATTATTTGGAGTATATAGCTGCGCTGAAAGATATTCCCACAAGGGCAACTACCAAAAAGATCAATCATTTGTTGGACATTCTTTCGCTCTCCGATGTGAAAAAGAAAAAAATCTCCAATCTGTCAGGTGGCATGAAGCGTCGTGTTGGTATTGCGCAGGCTATGTTGAACGACCCGGAGATACTTGTCATGGACGAACCGACAGCAGGACTCGATCCCGGAGAGCGCGTGCGTCTGCGGAATTTCATTTCCGAGTTTTCGCATGATCGAATCGTGTTGATTTCCACCCATATCGTATCTGACATAGAATATATTTCTACGCGCAACGCAATTATGAAAGCCGGAGAAATTGTTGATGTCGGAACTACCGCAGAACTTGTCAAGCAGATTGAGGGCAAGGTTTGGAATTGCACAATTCCGGCCTCAAAGCTGCCGGAATGTGAAATGCGGCTGCACATTATCAATCAGCGAGGCGAAGATCACAATCAGGTTTCTATTCGTTATCTGTCCGAACACTCGGAAATTGATGGATCTGTTACAACGGAGCCACGATTGGAAGATCTGTATCTGTGGTTGTTTCCGCAGACAGACTTGGAAAAGGAGGAGAGATAATATGCGACTCTTTAGACTTGAAATAAAACGTATTTTGAAGTCACGGCGCACCCTGATTATACTTGCAATCGCACTTTTGCTTTCCGTAGCCATGGCATACCTGCCTATTTCATTTGAGGGTATTAACCGTCCAAACGAAGATGGCACGGTTACAGAATTAGACGGCTTGGCAGCGATCAAGTACAAACAAGATTTATATAAAACATCCGCTGGTGAAGTGACCCCGGATAGGATCAAATCGGCTTTGGAAACTTATCAAAGCTGCGTTCGAGAATATGGGCCAGTCGAGGAAGAGGGCTTTCCTCTGGCTGTATTTATTGAAAAAATCGTCCCGTTCCGTCACTTGCTGATGGGTCTGCCCGAAGCGTTTGCTGATCCATTAACAGGCATTGGTGCTGATTTAATGGATATTGACCCGAATGACATTGACGGAGCCTATTATGAAAAGTGCGCAGAACATTTACAGGATGTCATGCGGAATGAGCAAAGAGAAAACGAAACCGCACAACAGAAAGCTCTTGAAAAATATTCAGAACTTGATACGCCATTTTATCTTCATTCTGGAATTTCTAAAGATGCATTTGATTATATTGAGTTTTATATTTTGTTCCTTGCTATTTTGTGTGTGGCAATCGCAGCTCCTACTTTTGCCGGAGAATATCAAACGGGCGGTGACTGCATCCTGCGAACCACCAAATACGGGCGTAAACAATTAGCAATTACCAAAATTCTGGCAGCATTTACACTTTTCGTTGTTACTTTCCTTGTCGGGATCACGGTACACATTCTGATTTTAGATGCAGCGTTCGGGACGGATTGCTTAAAAACATCGTTTCAGATGCGATACTCTATCATTAACCTGCCAAACATCAATCTGGGGCAGTTGCAGATCATTCTCGCAGCAGCGGGCTTACTTTCTGTATTAGCAACGGTTAGCTGTACGTTGTTCCTGTCTGCAAAATGTAAAGACACATTGACAGTTTTGCTGATCTCTATTGTAGTTCTTCTCATGCCGTTTTTTGCTTATGTGGCGATGGGAGCAACATGGCTCTCTACCATACTTCCATCTGCCGGAATTGGTATGCAGAACAATTTCCTTTGTCAGCTTGCAAATTTCAATTATCTGAATATCGGTGGGATGAGTTTCTGGACACCGCATATTATTTTGCTTTCGGCAGGAATTGAATTATTTGTGTTTACATTCTTGGCGATTCATTCCTATTGCAGACATCAGGTAGCATAAAAGAAGTTCAAAATAGAACGAATTGATTATCTGCCGCACGACGGCAAAAGAAAAAGCAGACAATTTGGAACGACGGCTTTGATTTTCAGAGCCAGCGTTTCTTTGTGGCAACACAAACCTATGATGAATTTTCTGGAAATATTGTAGTTAATAGCATTGTTTATGCGTTGAAAATATCTGAAAAATTGATGATAGTAGAAATATAATATTAAAATAAAAAATAATATAAAAAATTGTTTTACTATAGAAAAATATATAGTATAATACAACCATAAGAAGTGATAAAAAAATAACAAGTTGACCTAGCCAAACATAATAAGTTTTACTGTTGTGTTTGGCTTTTTTTATTTGATAGCCAGAGTGGGAAGTGAGGTGTCTACAATGATAATCTGTGTTATCTTTGATTTGGGAATGGCAGTGATTATGTTTTTATTTGGAATCAGTTTTGTAAAATCAAATGGAAAGGCCGCTGCATTTTTGTCTGGCTATAATATGAAATCTACGGAAGAACGAAAACAGTATGATGAAAAAGAAATGTGCAGAGTATATGGAAATCGGATGATGTGGATGGCACTGCCATTTGTAGCCGGTGCAGCCATAGATTTATTATACAGTGGAATCGGATGTTTTGCAGCGTGTGTAATATGGACCGTTCAATTTGTTTTATTGATGAAAGAACGTATGAAACGAGAAAAAATAGAAAAGAACATTTAGGCAAAAATTATATTCGAAAGAAGATATACAAGCTATCCAGGAACAGGATAATTCTCGGGAACAAGAGGAACTTTAATTACTTAAAGGAGATGACGTGAATATGAGATGTCCATATTGTGAAGGAAAAATGCGAAAGGGTCAGTTGCATGCGGTTGGCGCAGGGGCAGGACTGGAGTGGAAAGAAGGCTCTGAGAGTTTGCGGTTAAATACGGATCCAGAGTTGGCAGCAAGGATATCTGGAGACCGCATAGCTGCCTATAATTGTGATTTTTGCAGAAAGATTATTGTCTCTTACGAATATTGAGATTTTCAATTCTTTGAATTGTAATGACCGTAACGGGAAAGGATAAAAAGAGATAATAGAAAAATATCCAGAGGGCGAGGAAGGCCGGACATTTGGCTCTCTCGTATATGAGGAAGAAATGTATTCTATTGGAATTCCTACGGTTTTGTATAAGGAACTTCTGCTAATAGCAGAAGGTAAGGAAGAAAATTTACTGGAAAAACTTCTTGAAAAAATTTCTTCTAAGGAAACATATTTACTAGATATCGTTCCAGATGAGGCACTGTTATGGATGGTATAAGCAGCAGGAAATTAACATGGGGAATTTGCATCGTTGGAATTGCGATTGCGATAATAAGCTTCTTTTTCTTACCGGAGATTATTCCCGTTCACTTTGCTGGGAATGGAGTCGCAGATGACTTTGGCAATAAGATAGAAATTTTTTTAATGCCGATACTCCTTCTGGCTGTTACAATCTTGAGTGGTATAAAAAGTATAAAGTATGTTCTGATGCATTCGAAGACTTGGCTAACAGTTGGTCAATATAACCTGATGATTGATTGTGTTTTAGGAATTATATTGATCGCAGAAATTTTTATGATTTATGCTTCGTTTGTTTAAAGGCTGATCTATAAATAAAGAAGCAGATATATGGCAGTTTCTGGTTCATTGGGCAGGCTGTTTTATATCAAAGTGTGAAGAGGAGCTGGTTCATGATGAAAAAAGTAATTCCAATTATTTTATTTACGGTATCAGCAATATTGCTTTCTGCATGTGGCAGAAAAGAAGAACTGTACGAGATTCCTGACCTGTCACAGTACAAGACAGATTATGTAGGAGATTCTTCGAATGTTATAAATATTGTAAGTGGGCAAGAGTATCCGGAAGGATATTCTTATGATAGCATACAGATACAGTCTGAAACGAAGCCTTATGGATTAACAGTATTTCTAAAAGTTGAGCCGTCTGCAGTTAAGATTGAAGATGAATTGCAAGTTAATGCGGATATGACATTTGATTTGATTGGTAATTTGGAAACACTTGATTATAAAATAGCGGATAGCAAGGAAATCATTGCATCGTATGAACGGTAGATCATTCAGTGGTTAATATTTTGTCTGCTATTATGTAGTAAGAAAAATAGGAAAGCGAAATATATATTTGGAGGACAGCAATGAGAAAATGCGAAAAGTGTGGAACAGTCATGAGAGCGGATTTAAGACTTAAAGTTAATGGCGGTGGCTATGGGATCGTTGTAGATGTAGATGAAAAACAAAAAACGACAACTATAGATGATGTTAAAGTTGCAGTCTGTCCAGAGTGTGGACATACAGAAATGTATTTAGAGGATTTAACTAAATTGAAGTAAAATTAGATATGATTGAAACAGGATAAAAAATTTTGATGGAATGCTTGTGGAGAAAATAAATATGAAAAAACTTAATTATACAGAAGATTTATTGAGAGTTATCTTCTTTTGGATAGGAACATTCTTTCTTGTTTCCGGTATCTTAAGTTTTCTTGGGATATTAAAACCAGCAGTAAACTCAGGTATTCAGAATCCAGATATGTTGGGAACTGTGTTTTCTATAACGGGGGTGCTTTTGTGTATAATAAGTGCTGCTCTTGGAATTTATACTGCAAAGCTTGATAAATTACATTTACAATTAATCGAAAATGGTACAAAAGTGAAGGGCTTGGTAGAAAAAGTATATTTGCAAAAATACACAAGATATAGAAGACAGATTCCATACAGGATTCTATATAGTTTTACATATCATGATAAAGTGTATTATCATAAAAGCCGTTTGGTATGGGAAAAGCCGGATCTTAAGAAAGGCGACTTGATTACCGTATATGTAAATAATCTTGGTAAATCAACAGTTTATAATTGCAATGAAGCGGTCTGATATCTAGCCTCTATATTTCGGAAAAATACTGCACGATTTGTGGTTTACAGAAGAGCAGCTTCAAAGAATGCTGAGGATGAAAAATGCAAATCCATCAGATGTATGGAAATTCAGAGATTATTAATTGGACAAATTGAAAGCTGAAAGGAAAACTGCCTATCCGTTTTCAGCATTGGCGGATCCGTCTGCTAATAAGTGGTTTAAAAATCAAAAAACGTGGTAAGAGTATTTTCATAATTCTGTTCAATTTTGTCTATGTTTTCGAGAATCCTGTTCATGTACAAATGCAACTAAATTAGAGTATAATAAGGGAAACCATTGAAACTGGGTTTCCGTAAAGGACATTCCTGTGATGGCAGGAATGTCCTTTACATATAGCGGTAAATTCTGAAGTAGTTGGCATAGAAGTTCATGAGGTAGTTGACGTATGCTTTAAATCTTTTCATTTCGTTTTCCTCCTTTCTTTATCTTACAAGCACATTATAATATCAGAAGACGTCTATTACTTGCCAAATGGGAAGAAAAAGTAGACAAAACTTGCAGGAGATTAATTGGAATGTACTGGTAAGAGCATCACAGACATTTGCCTGGATGCAGGAGTTGAGAGCCAAAGGACATTTAACCGGGTATCTCGTGAAAGATATAAAGTAACGTCAAGGGAATACCGGAATTTTTATCGTGAACAACATATAAGTCAGACCCAGGATGAAATATCTGGAATGGAGAAATAGGATGGCATTTATAATCTGTGTAGCAGCACTCATAATCATGATGTTTGTATTTACCCAAATGTTGTTAAGTTTCAGCAATAATAGTAGTGCGGCAGTTGAATCTGTTGATGCGACTGTAGTTGAAAAGAAGCAAGGAATCTATACCCATATGCAGTCTGAAGCACATGTACCTTGGTTTCGCGTTGTATTTGAGATGACAGATGGAAGTTTGATGGAATTTCAAATGCAACAGGGAGATTTTCGTGAATTGGAAAAAGGCGATCGAGGTATGCTGACTTATCAGGGAAATCGGTATATATGTTACCAAAAATATAAATTTAAAAGTGAAGCACAGGAGGAAGAAAAATGTTAAGTGAAAGCATTGCAAAACTGGTACAGTATGGGATTACAACAGGTCTGACACCGGAATGTGAAAGAAACTACACAACAAATCTTCTGCTGGATGTTTTTCATGAAGATGATTATGAAAAACCGGACAACATTGAGGAACCTGTTAATCTTGAAGAAACATTGGACGAATTGCTGGATGAAGCCGTAAAAAGAGGTCTGATTGAGGACAGTATTGTATACCGGGATTTATTTGATACCAGATTGATGAACTGTCTGATGCCACGTCCGGGTCAGGTACAAAAAGAATTCTGGGACAAATATGCAGAAAGCCCGAAGAAAGCTACTGATTATTTTTATAAGCTGAGTCAGGACAGCAATTATATCCGCAGGTATCGTGTAGAGAAGGATCAAAAGTGGAAGGTAGACAGTCCATACGGTGAGATTGATATTACCATCAATTTGTCCAAACCGGAAAAAGATCCAAAAGCAATTGCCGCGGCAAGGAATGTAAAATCCGGAAGTTATCCGAAATGTCTTCTTTGCCCGGAAAATGAAGGATATGCGGGACGTGTTAATCATCCGGCAAGGCAGAACCACAGAATTATTCCGATCACAATCAATGATACTCCTTGGGGATTCCAGTATTCTCCGTATGTGTATTACAATGAGCATTGCATTGTGTTTAACTGCCAGCATACTCCAATGAAAATCGAGAGAAATGCATTCATTAAACTGTTTGATTTTGTAAAACTGTTTCCGCATTATTTCCTTGGATCTAATGCAGACCTGCCGATCGTAGGTGGTTCGATCCTAAGCCATGATCATTTCCAGGGTGGACATTATACATTTGCAATGGCAAAAGCACCAATTGAGCAGCACGTGGTACTTCCGGGATTTGAAGATGTAGAGGCTGGAATTGTAAAATGGCCATTATCTGTGCTTCGTATTCGACATAAAGATTTCAACCGTTTGGTAGATCTGGCAACACATGTGCTGGAAGTATGGAGAGGCTATACCGATGAAAAAGCATTTATTTATGCTGAGACCAATGGAGAACCACATAATACAATTACACCAATTGCACGTAAAGTAGGTGATACCTACGAACTGGATCTGACATTAAGGAACAACATCACAACAGAAGAACATCCGCTGGGAGTGTACCATCCGCATGCAGAATATCATCATATTAAGAAAGAAAATATCGGTCTGATCGAAGTTATGGGACTTGCAGTTCTTCCGGCCAGATTAAAAGGTGAGATGGAACTTTTGGAAGAGTATATTCTCGAAGGCAAAGATATTTCTTCAAATGAACAGATTGAGAAACATGCAGAGTGGGTTAAGAAGTTTCTTCCGAAATATCCGGAAATCACAAAAGAAAACATCCATGGCATTCTTCAGAAAGAGATTGGAATCGTATTTACCCATGTTCTGGAAGATGCAGGAGTATACAAATGTACGACCGAGGGAAGAGAAGCATTCATGCGTTTTCTTGAAACATTATAAAAACTGAAATAAAAGGATTCTTTGGGAAATGGGAGGTAAGTGAAACCTCCCATTTTTTTAGGGCAGCTACTCTTAAGAAGCATGGATCGGGCAGTTGCATTATACGAAAGTATGGAATTGCGGGGATTCCATGGGGAATTTTATTATGCAGAGAAAGCATATAACAAACTTGCATCCTGGGGATATGTGATTTTCTGGGTATCAGTATTTATTTTGATGAGAACATGCTCAGTCACAGTGCTGCTGGGAAGAATGTTTGTATAGAAAGTGTAGACGAAAATAATAAAATTTGAAAATGTAGTATTTGGATATGGAGAAGAGAAAAATGCCTTGAATTATGTGTCTTTCCATATCAGTAAAGGAGAACAGGTGGGGCTGATCGGAGCCAATGGTGCAGGGAAGTCTACGCTAATGAAGGCAATGCTGGGACTGATCCCTGCAAAGGGAAAGATCACTGTTGATGAAACAGAAGTAAATCAGGAAAATTCAAGTAGAATCCGGCAATGCCTGAGGTATGTGTTTCAGGATTCTGATAATCAGATGTTTATGCCGACGGTTTATGAAGATATGATATTTGGACCATTAAATTATGGTAAGAGCAGAAAAGAAGCAGATCAGCTTGCCAGGGAGGCCTTGGAAGAACTGGACCTTATACATTTGAAAGACCGCCAGAATTATAAGATGTCAGGTGGCGAAAAGAGAATAGCTGCCATAGCCACCATCCTTGCAATGAACCCAAAGGTAATGCTGATGGACGAACCATCAACAGCATTAGACCCAAAGAACCGGAGACGGCTGATACGGATCCTCGCAGAAAAGAGCAGCGTAAAATGTTTTGTAGAAATCAGCTTACTGTTTGTAAAAGAAAATGTTTTTTCCAGCAGCCCTGGTTATTTTTTATTAAATCGGAGATATTAAAATCAGACGATTTAAAAAATATGTCTGAATGCTGTTTATCGTTAAAAACAGGGGGCATGGATGGGAAAAAGAAAAGAGATAACCGGTAAGGATAATGGAAAGCAAAAAATGTGGACAATAATCACTGTCATCATAGTGTTCTTTGCTATGGCTGGCTATGCAGGAATGTCTTATTACTATTCAGACAGATTTTTTCGGGGAACAACGATCAATGGAATTAACTGTTCTGGAAAAACATCGGAAGAGGCAGAACAGGCGGTTGCTAAAAAAGCAGAGGATTATCTGCTGGAAGTAAAGGCAAGAAATCTGAAATCACAGAGTATCAATGGAAAATTGATCGGATATCGTTATGTTTCGGATGGCAGTATTTCCCAATATCTGGATGAACAAAAACTATATAAATGGGTTCGGGGATTTTGGAAAAAACAAAATTATACAGCCAAGGAAAACATGACCTATGATAAAGTGAAGTTAAAAGAACAGCTGGAAAAACTGGAATGTGTAAAAAAAGAGAATCAGACAGCACCAGAAGATGCATATGTAGCTTATAAAGATTCGAAGTTTGAAATCGTACCGGAAACAGAAGGGAATACCCTGGATTTCAATGGAGCTTATCAGGCACTGTCAGAAGCGGTTGCTAGCAAAAAAAGAACGATTGACCTGAATAGCTGTCCGGCTGTTTATGTAAAAGCGGCAGTACTGAAAGATGATCCAGATCTTAAAAATTCATTGGAAGAATGCCAAAATCTGATTCGGACCAAAATCGTATATATATTTGGAGAAGAAACGGTAACATTGGAGGGAGACGAGATCAGAAAATGGCTTATTTTTGATGAGAGAGGACGGCTGCAAAAAAATGAGGATGAACTGAGACAGTGTGTGGCAGAATATGTGGCACAGCTGGCTGCCACACATGATACCGTAAATACAGAGAGGGAATTTTGTACAACAAGCGGACGTACTGTTCAGGTGTATAGTTCCGTTTATGGATGGAAGATCGATCAGGAAAAAGAAATAGAAACCATTATGCAGGAAATGATTGCAGGAGTACAGATAAGCCGGGAACCGGTATACGCTATGCGGGCAAATGCACGGGGAATGAATGATATAGGCAGCACGTATATTGAAGTGGACCTGTCTGCACAGCATTTATATTACTATCAGGATGGTTCTATCATTTTGGAATCGGATATTGTGTCAGGAGATATGCAGTATGCAAAACGGCAGACACCACCGGGAATTTTTCAACTGTATTACAAGAAAAGTCCATCTGTGCTGAAAGGAAAGATGCTGGAAAATGGGAAATATGAATATGAAAGACCAGTAACTTACTGGATGCCTTTTAATGGGGGGATTGGATTTCATGATGCTTCATGGCAGCCATACTTTGGAGGAAATCGTTTCCGAGAAGGTGGTGGATCCCATGGATGCATTAATCTTCCGGCGGACAAAGCGGCAGAACTTTATAATAGGATAGACGAAAGTGTGCCGATTGTCTGTTTTTATTAAAAATGGGCAGGATATATAGTTTTATATAGAGGTTTGTTTATAAAATGGAAGATCTTAAATGGTCTTCTGTTTTTTTTATAATTATCAGCAATAATTTCATGGAAGAAAAGTGTGTATGTTCCGTCCAGATATGGAAAGAAGTCTTTGACCATTTTGACCGGGAACCGAAAAAAATCGAGATAAATGAGATTTATTCGATTGATGAAGATGCAAAGGAAACCTTGCAGGAGAAGATCAAGAGGATGCTGGTTACAGAAGCAAAACGAATGGTAGTGTATAAAATTAGGTGGATGTAATTGAGAAAAAAATATGATATCATGTTAGTAACAAAACGGAAATTATGGAGGAATAGAGTGTGAAAAAATGCAAATATTGTGGCAAAAAACTCAATGATAATTTTGAATTTTGTAACAGTAAATGTGAAAATTATTATGAAAAGATGATGGATAAAGACAGCCATAAAATCAAGTATTTTACATTAGGCATTATTTTGGGATTCTTAGTTATGTTTTATGGCATTATTTCTAACAATAATGTCTTTATAATAGGAATTGGGATTGTAGTAATGGGTATAGATGTTGTTTTATTGCCATTTACAACTCCTGAAACAATTAATTTTCTAGGATATCAAAAGTCAAAATTCGCAGGAAGAATATCAGGCATATTGATTATAGCAGTTGGAGTATGGATGTGTTTTATTCAATGATAAATCCCAGCCTGCAAAATTGAAAATAAATTGAAAGTTACGAAATCGGAGGAGTTAATGATTATGTGGAATGAATTAGGTTTAAGCGGGGGAACCGCAATTATTATTTTGATTGCGCTGTATTTCGTCATCAAATGGGCAGTGAAAAATGGAATCAAAGAAGCCTACAGTGCCATTACTGGAAAGAAAACGGAAGAAGATGTCAGAAACGAAAAAGAATTGAAAGAACTCGGATTTGAGTTAGAAGATAAATAAAAGTTTATAGAGATGATGAAAGCATAATAGAATTAGCTGGCATGTGGGAGTGATCGAATGAGTTGGTTAAATATATAGTACGAAAGTAATTTGAGAAAAAATGATAAAAGGGATGGGATGAAAGCTCTTGCAGTTTACTGCTTAATCATGTGCAGTGCTTTCTGTCAGGGCTGGCTTTATACAACAAATATAAATGTTATTGTGCTGAATTTATCACAGATATGGATCCCTTTGATTTTGACTGCTGGCTTCTTTTTATTTTTTTACTGTAGCAAAGAGAACATTAGAAGTATTATTCAGAGGGTACATACAAACAAGATTATTTGGACTCATAAACAGTCAGTGGATAGTTGGAATAATCAATTCTGTTCTTTTTGCTTCTTGTCCAAAGAGAAAGAAAAGGTAGATTAGAAAGTGTTTTTTACAGGCAGGTGATTAGATGAATGATCAATTCTTACAAGGAGTATTATTCGATTGGAATAGAATTGATAACGATAGTTATTTAACAAAATATAACAAGAATTCTCCTTCCTCTATAGGTGGGAGATGAATTGTAGATCTGAGCATAAATGCTCAAAAGAATTTTATAAACAAAAAAAGAAAACACTTGTTCGCGTGTTGGAATTGTATTATAATAATAAAAAGAGAACATATTGTTCAAAAAACGATGATTGAAATCATTCATATGTAGGAATAAGGTGAGAAAAATAAATCGGGCAGTAAAAATAAGAATCTATCCAAATGCAGAACAACGTGTGCAAATAGATAAAACAATCGGTTGCAGTCGCTTCATCTATAATTGTATGCTTGCTGACAAAATGGAACATTATAAAAAAGAAAAAAAGATGTTAAGGAACACACCAGCCAGTTACAAGAAAGAATATCCCTGGCTGAAAGAGGTGGATTCATTGGCGTTAGCAAATGTACAGATGCATCTGGAAAGTGCATTCCATAAGTTTTTTCGTGAACCATCTGCAGGATTTCCGCGTTTCAAATCAAAGAAGTCATCAAGGAAATCCTATACAACAAACGTGGTGAATGGAAATATCTTTCTGGAAGGGAAATATCTGAAACTGCCTAAGATGACGGCTGTCAGAATAAAGCTTCACCGTCCGGTATCAGAAAAATGGAAACTGAAATCTGTGACAGTCAGCAGGGAGCCATCCGGAAAATATTTTGCCAGTCTTTTGTTTTGCTGTGAAAACCAAACAGCAGAAAAAAGACCGGCAGAAAAATTTATTGGGATCGATTTTGCGATGCAGGGAATGTGTGTGTTTTCTACCGGTAAAAGAGCTGAATATCCGATGTTCTATCGAAATACAGAGAAAAAGCTTGCGCGGGAACAGAGAAAGCTGTCCAGATGTCAGAAAGGCAGTCAGAATTATAAGAAACAGAAGAAAAGAGTTGCACTGTGCCATGAAAAGATCCGAAATCAGAGAAAAGACTTTCAACATAAACTCAGTGCCAGTCTTGCCGAGAGCTACGATGCAGTATGCGTGGAAGATCTGAATCTGAAAGGGATGGCAGGAGGACTTCATCTTGGAAAAGGCGTACATGATAATGGATATGGCCTGTTTCTGTCTATGCTGGAATATAAACTGGAGGAACGCGGGAAGTATCTGATAAAAGTAGATCGTTATTTTGCATCAAGTAGGATTTGCAGTGCATGTGGAAAGAAAAAAGAAAAATTGTCTTTATCTGAAAGGATCTATTACTGTGAATGCGGACACAGAATGGACCGTGATGTAAATGCAGCAGTTAACATCATGAATGAGGGAAAAAGAATCTTTGCAGAATGTGCATGACAGCACAATAAAAAGTCCGTAACCGGACTAATAAAAATCGCGGGGCACGCGAGGATAGCTTGTAGATACTTGGCTCAGTAGAGCCATTGAGCAAGAAGCCCCCACTTCAAAATCAGAGATTTAAGTGGTGGGAGCATGTCACTGTTTGGATTCGTAATGGCCAAAAAGAAAAGGGACAAAAATCTATAATTTCAGTTTTATTGTACTTTTCTAATTCGAGACACACTGTGCCCTGAATTGAGCTGGTCACATTATCGTGCCCTGATACGTATAAATGATGAGAAAGCAAGAACAAATGCAATGTAGACTTGGGATATAAAAAACTATACTATAGAAAAGCGTTAGAGGTGGCAACGGGAATGAAAAATAAAATTTTGGTGATAGAAGATGACCGTGCAATTTCAGAATTGCTGTGCATGAACCTGGAGGCAGCAGGGTATGAGACTGTGGCAGCGTATGATGGGGAAGAAGCCCAGAGGCTGCTCTTATGGCAGGAGGACGCGGACCTGGCAGTAGTGGATATCATGCTGCCGGGAAAAGACGGGTTTGCATTGATGGAGGATTTTAAAAAGAAGGAGCTTCCGGTGCTCTACCTGACTGCAAAGGATGATGTGGCTTCCAAGGTGAAGGGATTAAAGCTGGGTGCGGAAGATTATATGGTAAAACCTTTTGAGATGCTGGAACTTCTGGTACGCATTGAGAAGGTGCTGGAGAGGACGGGACGGGCCAAGAAAGTCTTAACGGTCCGGAACATCCTGGTGGACATGCAAAGCCATCAGGTCTACAAAGACGGGCTTCCGGTAAGCCTAAAGCCAATGGAATATGACCTCTTTGTGCTGCTCCTGCAAAATAAGAATATTGCGCTTGGAAGGGAAGAACTGTTAAAACGGGTCTGGGGAGAAAACTACCTGGGAGAAAGCAGGACGGTGGATGTCCATATCGGACAGCTCAGAAAAAAGCTGGAACTTTATGATGAGATCAGGACGATCCCGAAACTTGGATACCGTCTGGAGGAATAAGGATGAAGCTGTGGAAACGAACGGTACTTCTTATGCTGGTAACGCTATTATGTGCCCTGATCCCAGTGGGAACGCTAAGTCTTTATATCACAGGAAAACGAAGCCTCAATAATGCTGCAGAGACCTACGGAAGACAGCTGGAAAATGGCAAGATACTCCTGGAACAATTTTGGGATAACAGCAAATATGAGCAGATGTCCGAGACTGGAAAGCAGGCTTATATGGGCTTTCAGTTCCAGCGATGCTGTGGGGAAGGCATGGCCCTGATCGACCGAAAAAGCAATGCCGTCATTGAAAACCTGACAGATTATAAAGTGGTGGGGCTCGAAAACTTAGGCTTAAAGGATGAAGGAGATCCGTATGCCTACAAGATACAGAAACTGGGACAGAAATACCTCCTTCTCCAGCTGGAACCATTATCCAGACCGGAAGGATACGAAGTCCTCTCTGTCCGGGAAGTCACAGGGCTTTTTGCAGAGCTGAGACAGACCGCTGTCTGGTTTTTGGGAATTTATCTGGCTGTGTTCCTGATCGCCGGCCTTTTTATTTATATGATGATGCGAAGAACTGTGGAACAGATGGAGAAGTTACAGGAAGTGGCAGAGAAACAGGAGCTGCTCATGGGGGCACTTTCCCATGAAATGCGTACCCCGTTAACGTCCATTATCGGGTATTCGGATACCCTGCGCCATGTAAAGCTGAAAGATGAACAGAAAGACCGGGCACTGGAACATATCAACCGGGAGGGAAAGCGCCTGGAGGCTCTTTCTGGGAAGATGCTGCAGATGCTGGGGCTTTATCAGAACCATGCCATACAGATGGAAATGACCATGGCAGGTGACCTTTTAAACCATGTCATAGACATGGAAAAAGAACAGGCAGAAAAGAAAGCGGTGCACCTCAAGATGGAATGTGAAGCCTTTTCCATGAAAATGGATCCGGCCTTGATGGAAAGCCTTCTGATAAACCTGATCGACAATGCCCTAAAGGCTACGGATGCCGGTGGAAGCATTTGGGTAAAGGCTTATGAGAAAGCTGGAAAAAAGATCTTTGAGGTGTCGGATACCGGAATGGGGATCCCGGAGGAAGAAATGGGAAAGATCACAGATGCATTCTATATGGTGGACAAATCACGAAGCCGAAAAGAAGGCGGATCCGGACTTGGGCTGGCACTCTGTGTGAAGGTGGCTGAAATCCATGGCGGATGCTTGAAAATCGAAAGCAAACAGAGAGAGGGGACCACGGTAAGAGCCATCTTTTGATTTACAATTTGTTTACATCTTGATGAATACATCGGCAAAGCAATATGGTACTCTTTTCTCATAAGAAGAGGGTACCTTTTTTAATACCGAAAGGAAAGGATGGAAAAAGGATGAAGAAAATAAAAATGTTTATGGGAGCCGTTCTGTGTATGAATCTTTTGACATTATCCGGATGTGACCGTATTGTCCAGTCTGCTGTTGTGGAAGAAAAGGATCAGACAGAACAGAAAAAAGAAGAGAAAAAGGAGACAGTTCAGAAAATCGTTGCCGAACAGGTTCAGGCACCGGAAACATACCAGACAACAATCCAAGCAGATCTAAGATCAGCGGACCGGGAGGATAAAGAAACCCCGATGAATTTTACCCTGACAGCGGATGCACCGGTAAAAGTCCCGGATGTAGATGCAATCTGTTTAAAAAAAGTAAAAAGGGTGGCGATTCCTGAAGAAGAACAGAATAAAATAAAAGACACATTCGGAAAAGGACAGCCCATGCAGGAAGAGAAGAATGAGAACGAACAGGCGGGGACATATACAGTAGATGGACTGACCTATCGGTATTCTTATACACAGAGTGAGCAGGTATCGGATGTGGAGGAACTCGGATTTGGGATAGCGAAGTTTATCTTTGACGATTGTGGAGACATGACCCTGGAATCGAGTGAGAAAAAAGAAAGGGAAGAACGCTTTCAAAATTATATAAAGGCAGGAAGCGGGAAAGTATCTGAAAAGGAAGCAAAGGAGAAGGTTTCAGGTCTTGTGTCCGGAAACTGGGAGATATTTGAAAGTTCCTCAAAAGCACTTACTGAAGGAAGCACTACCCTGGAAAAAGATGATTTCATTTTTGAACGGATGATAGACGGGGTTCCGGTTAATTATGTGAGGGAAACCTCTCTGCCTGTTAATGAGCAGGCTCTTGAATGGGAAAACGAAGATGGAACACTTCATGAAGGACAGTCTGAAGGATGGGAAAATGAAGTACTGACGATGGACTTTTGCAGTGGGACACTTCAGAGTTTTCTGCACCGAAATCCCATAGAAGCATCGAATGCTTCCGATGAGAGGCTGTTCTTACTTCCTTTTGATGAGGTCAAGGATATCTTTGAAAAAACGATCACTTTGCAGGTAATGACAGAAGACAAGAATCGGCTGATCTCTGTCGATGGAGGAAGCCACTACCGTTATCCGTCCATTGATGCACAGAGTGCGGAGATAACCATAACAAAGGTACAACTGGGTTATATGTGCATGCCAGACAGTGAAGGCAGCGATACCGAAGCAGTCCTGATCCCGGTGTGGGATTTTTATGGAACCTGGACATCCAAAGAGCCAGAGTATGAGTACGGAAATGGGGAGGATGGACCGGTCATGGGAGACGTAACGATGGATGCTGCAGGTGTTCCACTCCTTACGATTGATGCACGGGATGGAAGCGTAATACAAAGGATTCAGGCTGGATGGGCGGCTTCTATGGGTTCCAAGGATATAAAATAGAGTGTGAATTTCAATTTCTAATCAATGATGACCGAAAGACCTGGAATTTCAGGTCTTTCTGCTTTACAGGAAAAAGAAAAATGCGTTATACTTTTCCTATAGAAAAAGGTTGGAGGGATATGTATGGCAGAAAAAATGGCAGAGCAGATTGCAGAGATTTTAAAAGGACCTAATTTTCAAACGGCAGAGAAAGCACTGACAGATTTCTGCGGAACGATGGATGGGGAATTCAGGAATCTTCTGGTGGATATTATTGTGGAACGATGGATTGATACGCCTAAAGACGTACCGTTTTCCTATGCCCGCAGCATTTGGAATCGGAAAGATATAAATAGAGAAGAGTATCAGGCATTGCTGGAGGAAATCCGAAGCTATCCCATCGCACCGATCAACAAGGCAAAGATATCGGATTTTTTATGGGTTGTGGAAAATGATTTTTCAAATGCTAAAATAGCAGAAACGGCTTATTACGAACACTTGAAGAACACCGGTGCATTTGCAGATCATATCATGGCTATAAACCGGATCTTGTTTATCTCTAAAAAAATCCGAAGCAAGGAAATCAATGAAGAGGTGCGAAAGAATCTGCTGATAAAAGTATTAGAAGAGTATGATAACAGCAGCCACGCAAAAATTGGATATTTGATAAAAACTGCCATGGAGGAAAAAGTGGATACAGGATATCTGATCCCTTATGTGGAAAATATCTTGAAAACTTACGATGATAATAGCTGCGATGCACTGCTCATTGGTAAGTTTTGTGATCTGTTGGAAGAACTCTATTGCAGAAAAAATAACTGGCTGAAGAAAAAGTGTATTACTGAACCTAAACTGATTGCGATACGAAGACGTAAGATTCAGGCTGTCCGGATGGAGGCTGAATATGCCGGGGCCTCTTCCAAAGGAAATTTAATGAGAAAGATTCACAATTTGAAAGAGGTTATTCAGTTGTTAAAGACCATACAAGGTACGGAAGAAGAAAGAAAGGCACTGTTGCAGGAAATAGCACAGATAGAAGAAGCTTCCCTTTCGGAGATGATGGTATGGAGTGATAAACAGGATGCCAGCGGCATTGTAAAAGAACTGTTCCGCCAACTGGAAGATCTTGATAAAGAAGAGGCATTATGTTATTTTGCTTCATTTATTCCGATTCCGGAAAGAGAAAGGGTAAAGAATCAGGTATTAAATAGGACTGGGATCCTGCACACGATATTTCCAGCGGCAATCCTTGGAAAAGGAGGAAAATTAATTGCTAAAAGCGGGCCTGTGAAAAAGCCCGATGGAACAATCGATGAAGGTGCGCTTAAGGATAATATGGAGCGGACAGCAACCATGGAGATGGATTATTTTGCACAGATCCTGGTGAGCAATACGTTTGAATATATTCGTTCCAAATTTTTGATCGAAGAGAGTGATATAAAAAAGATTGTAGATGTAAGTTGTGCGATTCCGGAGGGGAGAAAAGAATCGTATACCAAGGGTCTCATGTTTGGCTTTTCTGGAGATTTCTTGACGGCGCTCAGTATCCTGATTCCACAGATAGAAAATGCAGTAAGATATCTGGCAGTGGAATGTGGAGAACCTGTTTATAACATGAATGAAGAAGGGATTGAAGAAATAAAATCAATGCACGCTGTCTTAGAATTGGAAGGAGTAAAAGAAAGTCTGGATGAAGACCTTATATTTGCTTTAAATACGATTTTTTGTTCAAAATTTGGATTTAACATGCGCAACAATGTGGCACATGGAATGCTGGATGATCAGGCATTCCAGAGCTTTAAGGCTTTGTATATCTGGTGGTTTGCACTGAAATTTTGCTATCTATTCTGCGGAAAATTACAGGAAGAGAATAGAAGTAAAATAAATAAAAAGCTGAAACAGCTGATGGAGAAGAAAGATAATATGGATGAGAATTAATATAAAATGGTTGGACGGATGGTATGGTTTCCTTAAAAAGTGTTCGGAAGTACCTGGCAAACATAGCGTTTGGATATCAAAACGCACTTTGGGGACGGCCTCAACCCCCGGAATGTGTAGCACTGAGAGTAAATCTATAAATATAATATGAATTATAAAAACACTCCAACTTATTAGTAGTCAGAGTGTTTTTCAGTTCAAATATCCTTGCAGATAACAATATCATCAGAAAAAGTGTATAATTACAAGGAAAGAATTGATGAAAAAATTTATCTATGCAGAAAAATGTTGATGGATTGAGAGGTGATAAGTGTGAGAATTGATAAGATTTGTAAAACGTGTGGATTTGACTCCAATGGTGTGTGTGGCATGTATACCACATGCAAGGAAGGCGAAGAGTGCGATGACTGGGAAGCTTCTTTGGAGTATTATACCGAGATTACGAAAAAAGCACCTTGGTATATTAAGAAACCTTATGATCAATGTAAAATAAGTTATGAAAAATTTCTGGATCTTTTACAACAGGATGAACAGGGAGTCGGTGTAGAAATAAATATTTATGATGCGATTGAAAAAGTATATGAATTAAATTCGGTAGAACTAGCAGGGGTGTTAGATGTGTCTATGGGAGTGTTGGGATATGCCAGCACTCAAAGAACGATACCAAAGAGAAAAAGACAATTTTCAAGCAGGCTACATATTCCGGAAAGCTTCTTTGATGAGTTTTTATCTACACAGCTGGATGCATTAAAGAAATGTAGAGAAGAATTTCGTGATTGTTATGGGGACGAGCTGATAGAAAAATTTAAGCAAAATGGTTATGCTGCAATGGAAGCAAAGATAGAAAAACAAAATGCAGTCGATAAAATAAAAAATGAAAAGTATAGGGAAGAAAACCAGAACAGATATCAGTATAAGGAGAAGACAAAAATGTACCATGATCTATCTGATGATTACAAATCCAGGGACTATGTGATTGCGATAACCTTAAAATAAGGCGATTATTATGGAAATATATTCTATGAATACAGCTCTGGAGGATATGGCTTGTCTGTGGACATAATGGAAGATATTTTGCAATTTATTGAAAATCTGGATTGTGAAGAAATCAATGAGTTAAACGAGGAAGGTCTCTTAAATAATAATATAGCCTTGCAAGCAGACATAAATGGCAAGGATATTCATTTTGAACTGAGAAATGATGCAGGGGAAAAGCTCGAAAAGACAATCCCGGAAGATGAATTGCAAAAATACATTGTTGGTTATGAAATGATCCGGTGCGATGGACGTGGAATGAAAAAGGAACGCAGAAAATGTGGTTCCTGCGAAAATTTTACACCGATAGAAGGCTGTGCAAAAGGAAACTGTTCTGTTAGAGGTGATATCATTCAGAGAAGCAGAATTATATGTTCCCATGATTATGTGTTGAAAGCAGATAAAGTATTATGTTAAAATCGTCTCGTACTATCAATGGAAAAGATGATTGTATAGATTTACTATAGAAATTAGAATATATAAATTGTAAGGATATATTGTGTGATATTGCACTTTATATGATAAAAACAAGATAAAAACGCAATGCATATTTTTAAGATATGCTAGAGCTGGTATGTAGCCCAGCCGTCCTATGTAAATAGGGTAAGTAACCTGCCCCTCCGGGTTGTCCATTCTTTGTTCAATTCATTTTAGGAGGGATTTTTATGGACAAAACAAATGGAAAACTGACGGTATATTTTGAAGAACCATTTTGGGTAGGCGTATTCGAGCGTATTGAGGATGGTAAATTATCTGTAGCGAAGGTAATATTTGGTGCAGAACCAAAAGATTACGAAGTGCAGGAATATATTCAACAATACTATTTCAGTTTGAAATTCAGTCCGGCTGTTGAAACTGTTGTAAAGGATATAAAAAGAAATCCGAAACGGATGCATCGAGAAGTAAAAAAGCAGACAATAGGGACAGGTATTGGCACAAAATCGCAGCAAGCATTGAAGTTACAGCAGGAACATAACAAACAGGAGCGTAAAGAGAGAAATCGCAAGAAAAAAGAGGCGAAAGAACAGCGAATGTTTGAATTGAAACAGCAAAAGAAAAGAGAAAAGCATAAGGGGCATTAAAAGCCTCTTGGGCTTTAACTCAAATCGGGATTGACCGAGCGCATTGGGCGAGAGATACTTCTTGTTTGAATGGCAAGAAGATGGAATTGAGAGTTTAGAAAATTGGAATTCAAGGAGCATATAGATGAAATTAGCAGATTTAGCAACAGGTTCTGATTGGATAGTGTGGATTGTCTTTGTAATATTTGCTGCACTTTCTATAACTTTACTTTCTGGACACGGAAGCTGGTTTATTTCTGGATATAATACAGCTACAAAAGAAGAAAAGGAAAAATATGATGAAAAGAAGTTATGCAGAACAATGGGAATTGGAATGTCTATTATAGCAATTCTTGCATTAATTATGGGCGTGCTTGAAAATATTTTGCCTGCATTTTTTGTATATATTGCATTGGGAATTATTTTGATTGATGTCGCGGTAATTATCATTTTGGGAAACACGCTATGCAGAAAGTAATAACTTCCAGTTAGTTGAGATGTTGCAAAATTTGGAATCAGGAGAGAATAAGAATGATTAACAATTTGATGTATATTGAATTAAAAACGGGATATTCTGATGATGGTCCGGCATGGATTGGATATGTCAAAACTTCAAAAAGTAAGAAAACAATCTATTTTAATGACCATGCCTTTCAGAAAAATATCGGTAACTATGCAAATTATATAGATATTGAGAATGGTGATAAATATTGGATTTCCGGACTGAAAAAGGAAGAGAGCAATCGTCATTGGGCAGGACATGGAAAGATTATGGTTGATCGTAGAGCTGTTAATGAATACCTTTCCCTGATTGGTGAAAAGGAATTGCCATTAAATCTGTTTGAAGTAGTTGATATTGAAGATAGATTTCCGGTTAAAAGAGTAAAAGAATTATTGAATGAGAAGAAATAACAATGCCAGCAGTCTTGCAATATTGAGTTTAAAAAAATTGTGACATTCTCACATATGACCGAGCGCATTGGGCGAGAGATACTTCTTGTTTGAATGTTGGAATGATTATAGGTATTTGTTTTCGGTATGAAAATACCGTTTATTTATTCCAGACATAAGATGTCCGGTTGAAAATTAACGGATTCTCGTTTTATGTCGTGGTAATTTTGGTGCATATTGGTAAGCTGTAAGTGGAAGAGAGGTAGAGATATGGATACAAAAAAGATTGGAGCTTTTTTAAAGCAATGTCGTAAAGAAAAGAATCTTACGCAAGAACAGCTTGCCGAGAAGTTTGGGGTATCTGCAAGAACAGTTTCCAGATGGGAAACAGGAATAAATATGCCAGATCTCAGTGTACTTGTTCAACTTGCTGAATATTACGATGTTGAGATGAGAGAGCTCCTGGATGGAGAAAGGAGCCAGACTATGAATAAAGATATGAAAGAAACACTGGACAAAGTTGCGGTGTATGAAGAATGGGTGAAACAAAAAGCATTAAAGGCTGGAAATCTTGCATTTGCATCAATGTTTGTGATTGGTGTGTTAGCGATTATTATTCAGATGCTATTAATGGTGGATACTCGTTTGGTTTTGGGAGAGATAGTAACTGTCTTAGTAGGAGGAATCCTATATGTAGCTATTATGGTGTATAATGGAATATGGGATAAATGCCTGCCAAAAAGTGCTGCTATATGGCGAAATTTTCTCACCAGTGTAATATGTGCAGGAATTTTTACAGTCATCTATGGTATATGTTTATTTAGAATGGGAGCTACAGAAACACAGATAACACGATTGGCATTGGGATTTCTGATAGGTATTACTATTGTGTCATTTATTATTCTTAGGACCTTAGCATTTATTAATCGAAAAAGAAATCAGAATTCACCAAATGTTCAGGAGAGAAAAGAAACTTCCCAATCTAAGACAGAATGGACAAAGATTTATAATGCACAGAATATAGTAGAGACAGAACAGCTCGTAGAAATGTTAAAGCAAAGTGAAATAGAAGCTTTTTCCCAGGAAGCAGGTGCGAATGTTGCAATGCATGGGGCACCCGGATTTGGAATATATGGCGTGGATATATTCGTGAAAACCGATGATACAGAGAAGGCAGTACAGCTGATCAAGGAGATTAATAACCAAGAGAATGAAGAAATTTTTTGACATTGTCACATATGCGTGCTAATATGATTATAGAAAAAGTGTGCTGCCGATAAACGGTTAGTCCACATACTTAATTGATTGAAAATAACCGTTCAGTTTTGCTGGGGCGGTTATTTTTGTGTCTTGTTATTAACTTTGCCGAATACCTTTGAGTAACGAGGGAGTGAGATATATGGAGCAATTATTGATTGTTGAAGATGATATTGGTTTGAATCAAGGTTTATGCAAAGCACTGAAAGTAGATGATCGGAAGATTATTTCCTGCCAAGACCTGAAAACGGCGAAGGAGCAGCTGCTTTGCGGCGGTGTATCCCTGATCCTGTTGGATATCAATCTACCGGATGGCAGTGGGCTTGAGCTGCTCCGGGAGGTCAAGGAAAACACACCCGGGATTCCTGTTATTCTGCTGACTGCCAATGATACCGATCTGGACATCGTGGACGGACTGGAGAGGGGCGCTGATGATTACATTACCAAGCCCTTTTCTCTTTCGGTTTTGCGGGCAAGGGTGAATACCCAACTGCGAAAGCAAACGTCAAGCCATAAAAATGCACCGATCCATATTGATCTTTTTCACTTTGACTTTGAGGCTATGACCTTTTATGTGGGAGATTCAAAAGTGGAATTGAGTAAAACAGAGCAAAAATTACTGCGTCTGCTTGTTGAAAATCGTGGTCGAACCATGACCCGTGGAGACCTTGTAGACAGGATCTGGACAGATGGTGCTGAATATGTGGATGAAAATGCTTTGTCTGTTACGATCAAGCGTCTGAGGGATAAGCTTGGGGCACAGAAATACATTAAAACCGTCTATGGAATCGGTTATAGTTGGGTGACAAAAGATGAATAAAAGCGGCATCGCGATCATACTGCTGTGTTTTCTGGCGGCAGCAGCTGTTGTATTATGGGAGCGGAGAAAGGTCATAAAAGCGATGGAAGAAATCGAAAGGATGCTGGACGCCGCCATGACCGGCTCCTTTTCTGAAACAACTTTTGATGAAAGCCAGCTGTCTGCTTTGGAAACAAAGTTTGCACACTATCTTTCTGCCGCAGAAGCATCTTCTCGAAATATGGCACAGGAAAAAGACAAAATCAAATCCTTGATTGCGGACATTTCCCACCAGACGAAAACGCCGATTGCAAACCTGCTGTTATACAGCGAGCTTTTGATGGAGGAAACTCTGCCTGCATCGGCAAAGGAAAACGTGGAGGCACTGTACAAACAATCGGAAAAGCTACGATTTCTGATTGATTCTCTCGTAAAACTTTCCAGACTGGAAAATGGGATCATTTCACTTTCCCCTCAGCAAGCATCACTTCAGCCGCTGCTTGAAAGCGTAGTAGAACAATATGCCGCCAAGGCTTCTGGAAAAGGATTATCCATATATCTGTACGATACAGATATTTCCGCTACATTTGACTTCAAATGGACAGCGGAAGCACTGGCTAATATTGTAGACAATGCCATCAAATATACGGAGCATGGAACAATCACGATTTCTACCGTAAGTTACGAAATGTTTACAAGGATCGATATATCGGATACCGGTTCAGGTATCCCGGAAAACGAGCAGGCAAAGATATTTTCCCGTTTTTATCGTTCAAATGCTGTTCAGGAACAAGAAGGGGTTGGCATCGGCTTATACCTTGCCCGACAGATCATATCCGGCGAGGGTGGTTATATCAAGGTTGCTTCCGTTCCGGAAAAAGGAAGTACGTTTTCCATATTTCTGCCGAAATAACAACAATTCTATCAAAACTGTTAGATTTCATTTTCTGCCGGAAAGAATGTGGAAAGAATCCTATGCGATAATCTGTATGTATCAAAGGATCATTTCCTTTCATACATACAGATTTTTTCATGGAGGTACTCGTTTATGGAGGTTTTACAGGCAAAAGACCTGAAAAAGATTTATGGCTCCGGCAATAACGCAGTTCATGCGTTGGATGGAGTTGATTTAAGTGTGAAGAAGGGAGAGTTTGTTGCAATTGTCGGCACATCCGGATCCGGAAAATCCACGCTGTTGCATATGCTGGGCGGGCTGGATCGCCCTACAAGCGGCACGGTCATAGTGGACGGACAGGATATTTTCTCCCTGAAGGAGGAAGCGCTGACCATCTTCCGCCGCAGGAAAATCGGCTTTGTATTTCAGAGCTACAATCTTGTTCCGGTGCTGAATGTATATGAAAATATCATTCTACCCACTGAACTGGATGGCGGAAAGGTAAACAAGGCTTTTGTGCAGCAGATCGTGCAGACGCTTGGACTGAGCGACCGTCTGGATGCCCTGCCCAATCAGCTCTCAGGCGGTCAACAGCAGCGAGTAGCCATTGCCCGTGCGCTGGCGGCAGCACCCGCTATCATTCTGGCAGATGAAGCCACCGGCAATCTGGATTCCAAAACCAGCCAGGATGTATTGAGCCTTTTGAAAGTCACCAGTCAAAAGTTCGCCCAGACAATCGTAATGATCACTCACAACGAAGAAATTGCGCAGATGGCAGACCGCATTATCCGTATCGAAGATGGTCGGATCGTCTCCCAGAACTAACGGGAGGTGGCTACGATGAATGTCAAAAACAGAAAATGTATTCGAAAGCTCAGCTTAAAATCCCTTTATGCGAACCGCCGCCGCAATCTGATCGCCATTTTTGCCATTGCGCTGACAACGATGCTATTTACGTCCATGTTCACCATTGTCTTGTCGTTGAACGCCAGTTATGAAACCTACCAGTTTCGGCAGGTAGGTGGCTATGCGCATGGCACCTTTAAGGATGTTTCCCCCGAGCAGGCGGAACGCATCGCTGCCCACCCAAAAGTAAAGGCTACGGGGGCACGGAAGGTAATCGGTATCACTGTGGAGGGGGTCTTTGCCAAAATACCGGCAGAGATCAGCTACATGGATGCCAACTGCACTAAATGGAGCTATGCCACCCCTACTACCGGACGGATGCCCGAAAGCGGCAAAGAGGTAGCCATGGATACGGCAGCGTTGCAGCTGCTTGGCGTAACGCCGGAGCTGGGCGCAGAGGTCACGGTTTCCTATTCCATTACGGACAAGGATCAAACCGCCTTTACTGTAACAGATACCTTTACGCTGGTGGGCTATTGGGACTATGATGAACTAATGCCTGTTCATTACATCAACATCAGCCGTGATTACGCAGATGACATCGAAGCGCAGGCAGTGAAAACAGGTTTACAGCCTTTCCGCACCGATTTGAATGTCATGCTGACCTCCAGCACAAATATTCAAGGGCAGATGGAGCAGGTGGATACCGATCTTGGCTACACATGGGACAGCTATACTGATCCCAACAGCGTCCGGATCGGCGTCAACTGGGGATATACCTCATCCCAGCTGGAGTCGCAGCTCGATCCAGAGCTGATGATCGCCATAGCAGCTTTTTTGCTACTGGTGATTTTCACGGGGTATCTTATCATCTATAACATTTTTCAGATCTCTGTTGCAGGGGACATCCGGTTTTACGGACTTCTGAAAACCATTGGCACAACGCCCCGGCAGCTCAAACGCATCATTCGCCAGCAGGCACTTCTGCTTTGTCTGATCGGCATTCCGGCGGGGCTGCTGCTGGGCTACGGCATCGGCGCTGTTTTGGTGCCTGTTGTCTTGCACTCCATCCAGTTGAATACAGGCATCACCACCATCAGCACTTCGCCTGTGATCTTCCTTGGTTCTATGCTGTTCGCCTTGTTGACGGTGCTTTTGTCCTGTTCCAAGCCCGGAAAAATGGCAGCCAAGGTCTCTCCGGTGGAGGCTACCAAATATACGGATGTGATGCAGACCAAGAAAAAACGGCGCAGCATCCGAGGAGCAAAGCTCCATCAGATGGCCTTTGCCAATCTGGGACGAAACAAGAAAAAGACGGTACTGGTGGTGTTGTCTCTGGCACTGTCGGTGACACTGTTCAATGCGCTGTGTGCCTTTGTGGGCGGCTTCAGCATGGAGAAGTATGTATCCTCCATGACCTGCGCCGATTTTATCGTCAGCACTCCCGACTATTTTCGTTATAACCCAGCAGATGAATTCATCACGCCAGAACAGATCGGAGAGATCGCAGCAAACACAAAGGCCAGTCTTTCCGGCACGGGATATGCTGTGCGAAAACCCGCATATCTGTGGATGACGGAGGATGCTCTGCGGCAGGACTATGCAAGGTACGAAAGCGCCGAGCAGTTGGACAGCCATATGAGCCGCATGGAGCACCGGGGCAATATGGTGATGGGAGATACCAGAATCGAGGCTCTGGATAACAGTCTGTTTGACAAGCTGCAAGTGCTCGACGGAGATATTTCTCCTATGCTGGAGCCGGACAATAACGCCATTGCCATTGCGGTTTCCTTAGATGACTACGGTAATCTGCTCAATCCTGAATACTACCCCAAGGTGGGAGACACGATCACGGCTACCTATGCGGATGATGTGAAATATATCGACAGCCGCACCGGAGAACTCCGCACCGAAGATACACCGGAGGAGTACCGTCAGAAAAAACTGTATGGAGCCAGAGATGTAGAGTACACGGTCTGCGCCTTGGTAGAACTTCCGAATTCCATGAGTTATCGTTATAGCGGCGTTGGCTATGATGCAGTTTTGTCTGTGGACACCGCACAGAGGGACAGCGGTGGTGCAGTCGTTCCGATGTTCTACCTGTTCGACACAGCGAACGAAGCTGACGAGGCCGAAGCAGAGCAATATCTGTCAAAGCTCACGGCCGGTGAGTTTTCGCCCTTGATGTATGAAAGCAAAGCCACGGCTCGCTCTGAGTTTGCTCAGTTCCGGCAGATGTTCCTTCTGATCGGTGGTATCCTTTGTGCTATCATTGGGCTGGTGGGACTCTTAAATTTCTTCAACGCCATGATGACCGGTATTCTTTCCCGCCGCCGGGAATTTGCGGTGCTTCAGGCTGTAGGAATGACGCCCCGACAGCTCAAAACCATGCTGATCTACGAGGGGTTGTTTTACGCAATGTCTTCCGTATCGGTGGCCTTTGTGCTTTCACTGGCGGTGGGACCTCTTGCGGGGAAAATGCTGGGCAGTATGTTCTGGTTCTTTGAGTATCGGTTCACCGTTCTGCCTGTCCTGCTGACAATTCCGGTATTTCTTCTGCTTGGGTGGCTGATTCCCTGCATGATGTATGATAACGCAGCGAAATGCAGCATTGTAGATCAGTTAAGGGATGCTCAATAATTGTTAAGCCAAAATTAGCTCTCTGTCAATGAAAAGGCTGAGGGCTGGAATTCAAATAATAATCAAAGTGACCGTTGCAAGAAATAAAAAACTTACGCTAAAACCGGTCATCAGCCCGATCACTTCCCAGGAGAAGGTTACCTACAGTTCTTCAAATAAGAAGATCGCAACGGTAAGTTCCAGTGGTGTGATCACTGGAAAGAAAAAGAGAACAGCCTATATCACAGTGAAATCTGGAAAGATCCGCAAAAAAGTAAAAGTAGTAGTTAAATAAAAATGATTTAAGCAGGAGCTGCCTTTCATGAATACACATGGAATGGCAGCTCCTTTTTTCATTTTTTGCATGTAGTTTTATTTGCAGAAGTAGATTACGATATTAATAGTTGACCAAGAGAGAAGAATGTTTAGATAATATGTTATAGTGATAATGGAAGCATGGTAACAAAAAAAATTATAAAAATAGAAAAAAAGTGCAACCAAACAGAAAAAAATACGTTCTATATAATAGAAAACATTAATATGGCACACTGCAAATAACCTATCTGCATAAAAACACTAATATACAGGGGAGAAATGTGATATGGAAGATATACATATTATAAATTTATTTTTAGAAAGATCAGAAGATGCAATTCGCCAGGTAGAAGTAAAGTACGAAAAATTTTGCTTTAAGATTGCATGGAATATTTTATATAACACAGAAGATTCAGAAGAATGCGTAAATGATACGTGGCTGATAACGTGGAATAAGATTCCGCCCAAAACGCCAACAAAATTATCTGCATTTCTTGGAAAAATAACCAGAAATTTGGCATTGGACAATTTCAGAAAGAAAAATGCTTCAAAAAGAGCAGATACACATATGATGGATATTTGTGGTGAAGTGGAAAAACTGGAAAATACAATAAAGGATTATGTGGAAGAGGATATAAAGAAAAAGGAAATTTTGAATATTTTAGAAAAATTTTTAAGTGATTTAAAAGCAGGAGACAGGGATATTTTTGTCAGGCGATATTGGTATATGGATAATATTAAAGACATTGCAAAAAGACATGGATGCTCTGAGACTAAAATTAAATCCAGTCTTTTTCGAAGCAGAAACAGATTATGGGAAGAGGTGAAAGAAATCATATGAAAAAAGAAAACAATTTTTTGGATCTGATGGGAGAAATAGATGAAAAATTTGTTTATGAAGCTTCCTTGCCATGGGAAAAGCGAAATGTTAATTTGAAATTAAAATTAGCAAAGATTGCAGCAGGAGTTGTAATAGCATTATTGATAGGAGGTTTGGGACATCCGCACGAGATAAATGCGGCCTGGGAACAGATTACTTCGTGGATTCAAACTGCATTGGGGATTAATGAAAATGTAGAATCATATATAGATAGTGTTGGAAAAACGATTACTAAAAATGGAATTTCTATTACATTAGATGAAATTGCTGCGGATAAGGAGAATTTATGGGTGGCAATATCTGATAATATAAATGCTTCAAAAGAAAAGGAGACTATTCTACTAACAGAAGTGGAGATAAATGGAAAAGCGGCACAGTTAGATGGAACATATGCTCTGGAGAAAAAGGAGAACGGAACAGATGGTCAGGTTTGTCATTATAGGGTGGAAGATACAACTATTAAAGATAATACAGCAGATATAAAAATGAAAGTATGGTTATTTGATCCAACAGAAATGGATACTGCAGATACAAAAGATACGGATGACTATATTTTTGAATTTTCATCAAATTGGGAAGAACTGGAGAAGAATACAATAAATGTAAATGTGAATAAAAAAATAAAGATATCTCCAAATCAAAATCTGACGATTTCAAAAATGAGCTTAAACGATTTGGCAAGTACAATTTATGGAAATTTGAATAATAAAGAATATGAAGATTATTATTTAATAGGAACCGACGATAAAGGAAATCAGGGGCTTTATAGAATGACAAATTATGGAGACACAGAGACTGTGTTTGAAGAAAGCAGAAATAATACAAAATATAAAGGAATTTCTCCAGATGCTAAAACGGTGACATTAGAATTATATGTAAATAAAGAAGAAAAAAACAGAACAACATATAAAAAATATGAAACAGGAACAGAAGATACTTACGGAGAAGGCGTAGGACGTGTTTATGAAAGTGATGAAGATCCTCTGGATTTATATAGCCTAGTGGAAGGAAAAATAGAAATTAAAATCAGATGACAAAAGAATAATTTAATCGAAGAGAGGAACAGCCAATATCATCTGCCTTCAGATATTGGCTGTAATATATATGATACATAAAAAATACAAGCAGCAGATAACGATAAGATTCTTATATCAGTCAAGGAAGCCTGTGAACGCACAGGTCTTTCAGAGAAAACCATGAGAATTCTTATGAAGAATAATACCTTCATGGTACGAATTGGGCGAAGAACCCTGATTGATAAGAAAAAATTTCAGAAATGGATAGATCGGCAGTCTTGAAAGGTTTTTGGGGTTGTGTTAAAATTAAGTCCAGTGCCATGCATGATCATCTATTGTTATTAGAAAAAGGATGGTAATGTTATGGAAAAAATCTAAGAGGAAAAGAAATAGGTAAGGGAATCCGACAAAGAAAAGATGGGCGGTAAGAAGCCAGAATCACAATTAAGGGATCTGGCAACCGCCTTTTTCTATCTATGGAACAAATCTTCAGCAGGTGAAAAAGCAAAGAAACATGTATTTGGCGGAAGTTCTCCCAGGTATTCCAGGCTTTGATTCGAGTATGTCCGTTTCAAAATGGTATGAGAAATGGATGGAACTTTATAAGGTTCGGAATCTTAAAGCAACCACGATAAGAAATTATGAAGAAAAGTATGGAAAAGAAAGCTAATTTTACTGATAAAATGACAATTTAGGAAGAGGTTTAAATATTTGGAAAAAGCAAGAAACACTGAAGAAGAGAAAAAAATGGGTCAAAAGTGGGTCAAAAAAAAATATAAGGCATCTGAAACCCGCATAAACACTGGGTTTCCGGCTGATACCAGTACATTATCACCGATGATGAAAGAATACGTAAAGACCAAAGAAGAGTACAGCGACTGTATCCTTTTTTACCGTCTGGGCGATTTTTATGAAATGTTCTTTGATGATGCGCTGACTGCATCCAAGGAACTGGAGATCACACTTACAGGAAAAGACTGCGGATTGGAAGAGAGAGCGCCCATGTGTGGCGTTCCTTTTCATGCTGCGGAAACTTATATCAACCGGCTGATCGAAAAGGGCTATAAGGTTGCCATCTGCGAACAGGTAGAAGATCCGAAAAAAGCCAAGGGTCTTGTTAAACGAGAGGTTGTCCGCATTGTCACGCCGGGAACTACTCTGGATACCATGTCACTGGACGAGTCCAAAAACAATTATCTGATGTCCATCGTCTCCATTGGAGAGCATTTTGGCTGTGCAATTGCAGATATCACAACCGGTGACTGTTTTCTCACAGAACTGGATAAACCTCAGAAGCTTCTGGATGAGATCAATAAATTTACACCTGCAGAGATCATCTGCAATGACGCCTTTCTTTTAAGCGGTGTGGATGTAGCGGATCTGAAGGGGCGTCTTGGAATCTGTGTATTTGCTCTGGATCCCTGGTACTTTGACGACCAGCTGTGCCAGAAAACCCTGAAAGAGCATTTTCACGTCGGAAATCTGGAAGGTCTCGGGATCGGAGATTATGACAGCGGGATCATTGCTTCCGGTGCACTGTTCCTGTATCTGAAGGAAACACAGAAAACAGCACTTTCCCATATGGCAAGCATCCGCCCTTACTCTGCTGAAAAATATATGCTCATCGACAGCTCCAGCCGTCGTAACCTGGAGCTTGTGGAAACCATGCGCGAAAAGCAGAAAAGAGGTTCTCTTCTCTGGGTTCTGGATAAAACCAAAACTGCCATGGGTGCAAGAACCCTTCGTTCTTATGTGGAGCAGCCTCTGATCGATGCAGAGGAAATCGAAAAGAGACTTGGTGCCCTGGAAGAACTGAACGCAAAACCTATGGATCGTGATGAGATCCGGGAATACTTAAATCCGATCTACGATCTGGAACGTCTGATAAGCCGTATCAGCTATAAATCTGCCAACCCAAGAGATCTGGTTTCCTTTGCCTCTTCCCTGGAAATGCTGCCTTATATAAAGCAGATCCTTGCAGAATTTAAATCTCCGCTGCTTATGCAGATCAACGAAGACATGGATCCATTGTCAGACATTACCGATCTGATCCGTAATTCCATTGCTGATGATCCGCCCCTTGCCCAAAAGGACGGCGGTATCATTCGGGAAGGTTATAACGAAGATGTGGATAAATTCCGCCGCTCCCGGACAGATGGAAAGAAGTGGTTATCTGAATTGGAAGCAAGAGAGCGGGAACGTACCGGTATTAAGAGCCTGAAGATCAAATATAACCGTGTATTCGGCTATTCCCTGGAAGTTACCAACACCTTCAAGGATCTCGTGCCGGAGGACTATATCCGCAAACAGACCCTTACCAACGCAGAGCGTTACATCACCCAGGAGCTGAAGGATCTGGAGGATCTGATCCTTGGAGCAGAAGATAAGCTTTATGCATTAGAATTTGAACTGTTTTCAGATATCCGTGATCAGGTTGGAGCTGAGGTTGTCCGTATCCAGCGTACTGCAAAGGCAGTAGCTGCTCTGGATGTTTTTGCTTCCCTTGCACTGGTTGCACAGAGGAATAACTTTGTCCGGCCCAAGATCAATGAGACCGGCCTCATTGATATCCGAAATGGCCGCCACCCGGTTGTGGAACAGATGATTGAAAACGATATGTTCATTCCAAATGATACGTATCTTGACAACCACAAAAAACGTATCTCCATTATCACAGGACCGAACATGGCCGGAAAATCCACATACATGCGCCAGACAGCATTGATCGTACTGATGGCACAGATCGGAAGCTTTGTTCCTGCGGACAGTGCGAATATCGGTGTGGTTGACCGGATCTTCACCCGTGTGGGAGCATCCGATGACCTTGCAAGCGGACAGAGTACCTTTATGGTGGAGATGACAGAGGTTGCCAACATTCTTCGTAATGCCACTTCCCGAAGTCTTCTGATCCTGGATGAGATCGGACGTGGAACTAGTACCTTTGACGGCCTTTCCATTGCCTGGGCAGTGATCGAACACATCAGCAACACCAAACTCTGCGGCGCCAAGACCTTATTTGCGACCCATTATCACGAGCTTACCGAACTGGAAGGCAAGCTTTCCGGTGTCAACAACTACTGTATCGCTGTCAAGGAAAAAGGCGACGATATCGTATTCCTGCGTAAGATCGTAAAAGGCGGAGCAGATAAAAGCTATGGTATCCAGGTAGCCAAGCTTGCCGGTGTTCCGGATTCCGTGATCCAGCGTGCCAAGGAACTGGTAGAGGAGCTCAGTGATGCAGATATCACTGCAGCTGTAAAAGATCTAACTGCTCCAAAGAAAAAGCAGAAGATCACCTATGATCAGTTAGATATGGCACAGATGTCACTGTTTGACACGGTACAGGACAATGATATCATTGAAGAGATCAAAAACCTGGAGATCGGGAATCTGACACCAATGGAAGCTTTGAACATTCTCTATAACCTGCAGAACAAAATTAAGAACCGGTGGTGAGACCCTTGAAAAAAATTGCAGTTTTAGACCAGAATACCATTGATAAGATCGCAGCAGGAGAGGTCGTAGAGCGCCCCTCCTCTGTTGTAAAAGAGCTTGTGGAAAATGCCATTGACGCAGGTGCTACCGCTATTACTGTAGAGATCACAGACGGCGGAAAAAAGCTGATCCGTATCACGGACAATGGCTCCGGAATGGATGCAGAGCAGGTTCCGCTTGCTTTTCTCCGCCATGCCACAAGTAAAATTGAAAAAGTAGAAGACCTGACCCACATTGCCTCTCTTGGCTTCCGTGGTGAAGCACTTTCCAGTATTGCCGCCGTCTCCCAGGTGGAGCTGATCACAAAGACTCCTTCCGGGATCAGTGGTACCCGTTATGTGATCGAAGGCGGAAAAGAACAGTCTCTGGAGGAAATGGGGGCACCGGAGGGAACAACATTTCTGATCCGAAACCTCTTTTACAATACACCTGCAAGGAGCAAATTCCTGAAATCCGATATGACAGAAGCCGGTTACATCAATACTCTGATGGAGCAGTTGGCGCTTTCCCATCCGGAAATCTCCTTTAAATATATCCAGAACCGTCAGGTGAAGCTTTCCAGTTCCGGAAACTACAGCGTAAAAGATGTGATCTACAGTGTCTACGGCCGGGAGATCGCCAAGGCGCTTCTGGATGTTTCCTACGAAAATGATTTCATGAAGATCGAGGGCTTTGTGGGGAAACCGGAGATTTCCAGAGGAAACCGTACTTTTGAGAATTATTATATCAATGGCCGATATGTAAAAAACAAGATCATTACCAAGGCCATTGAGGACGGATATAAAGGACTTGTCATGCAGCATAAATTTCCGTTTGTCTCACTTCGGATCGAAATGGACGGCAATGACCTGGATGTTAATGTGCATCCCGCAAAGAGAGAAGTGCGTTTTGCCAGAGAAACCGAAGTTTATACGGCCATTTATGAAACTGTCCGCAAGGTATTGACCCACAGAGAACTGATCCCACAGGTATCTGTTGGAAAAGACGAACCGACATCCCGCACAGAACAGATAAAGCCAGGAAATATTCCGGAGCCTTTTGAAGTAAAACGGCGGCAGGAGATGTACGGTCACCCAAATCGGACGGCAAATATAGCTTCCCATGCTGCACCGACAGCTTCTGAAGTACGTAGTACAGCGCCGGTTCCATCGATACCTTATAATAAGCCAACAAATGGTACCGCCTCCTATGGTTCAGCTGAAACAACTCACAATTCTTCAGCTTCTTCTGCAGATAAATACAAACGTGTGGATTCTCTGCGGGAAAATCCCGTATATGAATCGCAGCCTTTCACAAAAGAAGAAGAGGAAATGTTTTCCGGAACATTAAAAGACGGAAGAAATGAAAATTCCGCTACAGAAACAGCAGATTATGAAGTGATTTCTGAAAAGCCTGCTGAATCGGCACCTCCTGAGGTAGACAACGAGCCGATCAAATCGCAGGAACAGGAACCGCCAAAACAGCTGGAACTGTTCGAAGAACGGCTTCTTGCTCCTGAATCCAGAAGCCGCCACAGACTGATCGGACAGCTGTTTGATACCTACTGGCTGGTACAGTTTGAGGATAATTTTTATATCATTGACCAGCATGCTGCCCATGAAAAAGTATATTATGAGCGATTCGTAAAGCAGTTTCAGTCCCAGAACATCCAGTCCCAGTATGTAAGTCCCCCACTGATCGTTTCACTCAGCCTTGAGGAGGAGAATCTGCTGAAGGCAAACAAAAAGTATTTCCGGGATTTCGGCTTTGAGATCGAACCCTTTGGCGGAAGGGAGTACAGTATCAGTGCGGTTCCCTCCAGCCTTCTGGGAATGACAGAAGAAGAGCTGTTTCTGGAAATGCTGGACCATCTCACTGCAGACGGCTCCAAAGATGCATTTGAACTGTTTACCGCAAGGCTTGCAACTATGGCCTGCAAAGCTGCTGTAAAAGGCAATCATTCCATGTCACCCCAGGAAGCCGACAAGCTGATCGATGAACTTCTGACACTGGAAAATCCTTATAACTGTCCTCATGGAAGGCCAACCATCATTGCCATGAGTAAGACAGAGATTGAAAAAAAATTTAAACGTATCGTGTAAGATACCTATCATAAACGGAGAAAATCTATGAAAAAACCTCTTATCGTCCTTACCGGACCTACTGCCGTGGGAAAAACAAAACTTTCCATTGCCCTTGCAAAAGCAGTAAACGGAGAGATCATCTCCGCAGATTCCATGCAGGTTTACCGCCATATGGATATTGGTTCCGCCAAGATCACACCGGAAGAAATGGATGGCGTCCCTCATCATCTGGTGGATGTGTTGGAGCCCACAGAAGATTTTAATATTGTCCTTTTCCAGCAGATGGCAAAAGAAGCCATGGAAAAAATTTATGATAAAGGCCGGATCCCGATCCTGGTAGGCGGCACGGGATTTTATATTCAGGCCGTAACCAGAGATATTGATTTTACCAGTTCCAACCAGGATGACCATTACCGCAGGGAGCTGGAAGAGCTGGCAGAACAAAAAGGCCCTTCATTTCTTCATGATATGCTTGCACAGGTTGATCCCAAGTCAGCCCAGGACATCCATGAGAACAATGTCAAGCGAGTGATACGCGCCCTGGAATTTTATAAACAGAACGGTACCAGGATCTCCGAACATAATGAAGAGCAGAAAGAACATACCAGCCCCTATGCCCTGGCATACTTTGTCCTGAACGCACCCCGTCCCCTTCTCTACGAACGCATAGACACAAGAGTGGATGAGATGTTGAAAAACGGGCTTGTAGAAGAAGTAAAAAAGCTCCGGGAAATGGGCTGCCACAGAGGAATGGTTTCGATGCAGGGACTGGGCTATAAAGAAATCCTGGACTGGATGGACGGAGAATACCCTTACGAGGAAGCCGTTCGCATCCTGAAACGTGACACCAGACATTTCGCCAAACGCCAGCTTACCTGGTTCCGAAGAGAAGGCGAGGTAACCTGGGTAGATAAAGATAACTTTGATTACGATGACAGCCGGATCCTTTCCTACATGCTTTCTGTATGCAGAGAAAAAGGGATCCTGTCTGCCAAATAAAATAAAAAAGGAAAAATGATCATGAAAGAATTATATGCACAGCTTGGAATCTCTTCCGCAGTTTACGATTTCGGTAAAACTGTAGAAGATTCCCTGAAAGAACGTTTTGAAAAATTTGATAAAACTGCAGAGTATAACCAGATGAAGGTTATCCATGCCATGCAGAAAAACCGTGTCAGTGAGGCATGTTTCGGAGCTTCCTCCGGTTATGGCTACAACGACCTTGGCCGCGAAACTCTGGAGCAGGTTTATGCCGATACCTTCCACACAGAAGCCTGCCTGGTACGCCCGCAGATCACCTGTGGAACTCATGCACTTGCCATTGCTCTCTTCGGAAACCTGCGCCCCGGTGACGAGCTTCTTTCCCCTGTAGGAAAGCCTTACGATACCCTGGAAGAAGTGATCGGTATCCGCCCGTCCAATGGTTCCCTTGCGGAATATGGCGTAAAATATCGTCAGGTGGATCTTCTCGAGGATGGTACCTTTGATTATGAAAACATCAGAAAAGCAGTCAATGAAAAAACAAAGCTGGTAACCATCCAGCGTTCCAAAGGCTATCAGACCCGTCCTTCTTTCTCCGTAAAACAGATCGGTGAGCTGATCTCTTTTGTAAAAAAGATCAAGCCGGATGTGATCTGCATGGTAGATAACTGCTACGGAGAATTCGTAGATACCATCGAGCCCAGTGATGTAGGTGCAGATATCATGGTCGGCTCCCTGATCAAAAATCCAGGTGGCGGCCTTGCTCCTATCGGTGGTTATATCGCAGGAAGAAAAGACTGTGTGGAAAATGCCTCCTACCGTATGACCTGCCCGGGACTGGGTATGGAAGTCGGTGCAACTCTTGGTGTAAACCGTTCTCTGTATCAGGGATTTTTCCTTGCACCGATGATCACCAAAGGAGCTTTAAAGGGCGCTGTTTTTGCAGCGAACATTTACGAAAAGCTTGGTTTCCCGGTAGTTCCCAACAGCACAGAGCCACGTCAGGATATCATCCAGGCGGTCACTCTCGGAACACCGGAAGGTCTTGTAGCATTCTGCCAGGGTATCCAGGCTGCTGCACCGGTAGACAGCTTTGTAACACCAGAGCCGTGGGATATGCCGGGATATGACAGCCAGGTGATCATGGCAGCAGGTGCTTTCATCCAGGGTTCTTCCATCGAGCTTTCTGCCGATGGTCCTATGAAACCGCCTTATGCAGTTTATTTCCAGGGTGGTCTCACCTGGGAGCATGCAAAGCTGGGAATCCTGAAATCTCTTCAGTATATGGTTGATAAGGAACTTGTGAGCTTATGAAAAAATCCGAAGGACCGGACTTAAAAAAACAGATCTTTGTCATAGGAGCCGGTGCTTCCGGTCTTATGGCAGCTATTCAGGCTGCTGTATACGGAGCTGCAGTTACGGTTCTGGAACAAAATGACCGTCCCGGCAGAAAAATCTGTGCTACGGGAAACGGCCGTTGTAATATGACGAACCTAAATCAGGATGAAAACGCTTACCGGGGATCTCATCCTGAATTTGCCAAAGATGCCCTGGCACAGTTTCCTGTGGAAAAAACTCTGAAATTCTTTCAGGAACTGGGAATCTGTATCACAGACCGCAGCGGATGGATCTATCCCCGAAGCAACCAGGCACAGAGTGTGGTAGATGTTCTTGTCATGAAGGCACGCAGCCTGAAGGTAAAGCTGAAAACCAATCAGACCGTTACCGGCGTGTCTTTTGCAGACGGACAGTGGAAGATCCATACGGACGGATGGACCTACAGTGGTGATGCCGTGATCCTTGCAAATGGTTCCCGTGCGTCTTCCGTTGCAGGTTCCTGCGAAAGCGGATATGAAATTGCAAAAAGTCTCGGACATCATCTGATCGAACCCCTTCCAGCTTTGACAGCTCTGAAATGTAAGGGAAATTCTTTTTCCGGCTGGAGTGGTGTACGGACAGAAGGGAAGATAACACTTTATATAGACGGCACACCGACAGTCTCCCAGCAGGGAGAACTGCAGCTTACCGATTACGGTGTATCCGGGATCCCGGTATTTCAGATTTCCCGCTACGCCATCCGAGCGGTTCACGAAAACAAAAACGCAGAGCTTTCCATAAATTTTTTTCCGGAACTGAACCAGAAAGAACTGGAAGAATACCTGGAACAGAGAAAAACAGCCTGCCCTTATAAAACAGAAAAAGAACTTCTCATCGGACTTTTTCCGGAAAAACTGATCCGTGTCTTATGTGCACAGAAGAATCTGATCCATGGGATCAATGATTTTCGCCTTCCGGTAAAAGACAGCCTTTCTTTTGAACAGGCACAGGTTTGTTCCGGCGGCGTGGATACTTCTGAAGTTCAAAGTAAAACCATGGAATCCAGACTTCATAAAGGCCTTTATTTTGCCGGAGAACTCCTTGATATTGACGGCACCTGCGGTGGATACAACCTGCAGTGGGCATGGTCAAGTGGAGCTACCGCCGGTATCTGGGCAGCAAAGGAGGAATAACAATGATCCGGATCACACAGTTGAAGCTTCCCATCACTCATACAGAAGAGCAGCTTCACCGAAAAATAGCAAAAATGCTTCGTCTTGGAAATCAGCCGTTCACCTATGAGATCCGAAAACAATCTCTGGATGCCCGGCACAAAGAGGACAAAAAATTTGTCTACACTGTAGATATTAAACTGGATAACGAATCCCGTGTTCTCAAAAAGGTTCACGATAAAAATATTATGTTAACCTCTGAGAAAAAATATCATTTCTCCTCATCTGGCTCTGAAGCTCTGTCCCATCGTCCTATAGTGATCGGAAGCGGACCTGCAGGATTATTCTGTGCCTGGTACCTGGCCAAAGCCGGGTACTGTCCACTGGTACTGGAACGGGGAGAAGAAGCAGACAAACGCCAGAAAACCGTGGAAAATTTCTGGAAAAACGGCATCTTGGATCCGGATTCCAATGTACAGTTCGGAGAGGGCGGTGCAGGGACTTTTTCCGATGGAAAGCTGAATACTCTGGTAAAAGATACTTTTGGAAGAGGAAGGGAAGTTCTTTCCCGATTTGTGGAGGCAGGAGCTCCCTCTGAGATCCTTTACCAGCAAAAGCCTCATCTTGGCACAGATCAGCTTGTAGGTATCGTTCAGTTTATGCGTCATCAGATTGAAGAAATGGGCGGGGAATTCCGTTTTCGTTCCACAGTAACTGATCTGATGATCCGTGACCGGAAGCTTACTGCAGTCATTGTCAATGCAAAAGAGGAAATACCGGCAGAAATCTGCATTCTTGCTCCCGGCCACAGCGCCAGAGATACGTTTGCCATGCTGGAAAAACACAATATTAACATGGAGCCGAAATCTTTTGCAGTGGGGGTACGTGTGGAACATCCGCAGACCATGATCAACCAGGATCTTTACGGGGAACCGGAAAACGACCGTCTGGGTGCATCCAGCTACAAGGTTACCCATACACTGGAAAACGGACGTGGCGTTTATTCTTTCTGTATGTGTCCCGGCGGATATGTTGTAAATGCATCTTCTGAAGAAGGTATGCTTGCAGTGAATGGTATGAGCTATCAGGCACGTGACAGCCATAATGCCAACAGTGCTATCATCGTTACGGTAAACCCTTCTGATTTTCCTGAAGAGGGAGTTCTCGGCGGAATCGCTCTGCAGCGAAAACTGGAGCGCGCTGCCTGGGAAGCCGGAAAAGGAAAAATTCCGGTACAGCTTTTCAAAGATTACTGTACCCATCAGAAAAGTACCAGGCTTGGAGATGTGATCCCCTGTATCAAAGGAGCTTATACACTTACCGATGTCCGCAGTATTTTCCCAAAAGAGATCGGCGATTCCATTGAAGCAGGAATCCATGCTTTTGGAAAAAAGCTTTCCGGTTTTGACCGACCGGATGCATTGCTGGAAGGAGTAGAAAGCCGTACCTCTTCTCCTGTACGGATCGTTCGGGAACCGAAAAAGCTCACTTCCAATATAGAAGGAATCTACCCCTGCGGAGAGGGCGCCGGTTACGCCGGAGGCATTACATCCGCAGCGATGGACGGGATCAAGGTGGCAGAAGCAGTCGCTTCTGTTTATGCCCTGCCTGTAAACAAAATGTGAAAAAAGTGGAAATTTCCGGGATAGAGTGTACATCCCTGCTTTTTTATGCTAAAATAACTTCTGCAATTTTGCATCCCCTTCTTCGAGAGCGAAAAGGGAAATCATATGAAAGATACTATAATGGAAATGCCAGATTATCAGCGTCCGTATGAAAAATGTCTGCGGGAAGGAGAACAGTCCTTAAGCGATCGAGAGCTTCTTGCCGTGATCCTGCGCTGTGGCGTACAGGGATCCAGTTCCCTGACTCTGGCAGATAAAATCCTGAATTTATCGAAACAGACCGGATACAGTGGCCTGCTTGGACTGTTTCATATTTCCATGCAAGAACTGATGAAGATCCATGGGATCGGTAAGGTAAAAGCCATACAGCTGAAATGTATCGGGGAACTTTCCAAGCGTATGGCAACCGCAGCTGCAAAACCGGAATTATCTTTTCACCATCCGGTAACCATTGCGAAATATTATATGGAGCGGCTCCGGCATGAAGAGCAGGAATTGCTTTACTGCATGATGCTGGACGGACATAACCATTTGTCGGGGGAACAGCTTTTAAGCCGCGGTACAGTCAATGCCACACTGATCACACCAAGAGAAGTCTTTGTAGAAGCTGTAAAGTATCGGGCGGTGAACCTGATCCTGGTCCACAATCATCCAGGAGGCGATCCCTCCCCCAGCCAGGCTGATCTGGATGTTACGGAACGGATCTATCATTGTGGTGAACTCCTCGGCATCCATCTTCTGGATCATATCATCATCGGTGATCACAGGTATGTCAGTTTCCGCGAAAAAGGGATTTTTGATGAATATACTTAAGTGAAGGGACAGATTTATGCTTTTTAGAAATAATTACGGAGTAGACCTTGGAAGCAGCTCTGTAAAAGTCTATTCATTTTTCAGAAACAAAAGTTACATAGAAAAGAACATGGTAGCCTACAGAGGACGCCGGATCCTTGCCATAGGGAACGAAGCTTATGAAATGTTTGAAAAATCACCTGCAGATATTTCCGTAAATTCTCCTATGGCTTTCGGTATGCTGGCAAATCTGGAATTGCAAGAGATCGTCCTTTACAGCATGATAAAAAAAATCGATCATACATCCGGTCTCGGAGCAGACATGTATTTCTCCGTACCACTTGATATGACTGCTATCGAAAAGAGGGCATACTATCATCTGGTCAATGGTCACTGGCTGCGGAAAAACCGTGTTTTTATGGTGGAGTCCCCTATTGCAGATGCCATTGCCATGGGAATCGACCCTGAAAAGAATCAGGGCAGCATGATCGTAAACATCGGTGCACAGAGTACAGAGTTTTCCATCATAACCGACGGCAAGATCATCATCAGCCGTAAGATCCCCATCGGAGGCAGACAGATGAACGAATCTATCTGCAGCGAAATCCGAAAACATTATAATCTTCAGATTGGAACACGAACTGCAAAACGTCTGAAAGTAGTTATGGGAAGACTGAATGATCAGAAAAAAGAAGCCCGAAAAGTAGTCGGGATCGACAGTATTTCCGGACTTCCACGAGAAGAAGTTATTTCTGCCTACGTTGTCAATGAAGGGATCGCCAACTGTGTGAACCAGATCGCAGCAGAAATGAAATCTTTTCTGGAACGTACCCCGCCACAGATCGCTTATCATATCGCAAAAGAGGGCATTTATCTGACCGGCGGCAGCACACGGCTTCCTTATATAGATAACTATCTGGCTAGCTATACCGGATTTGCCTTTAATCTTTCTGATCTGTATGAAACTTCTGCAGCATACGGCCTGGAAAAGATCATCCGCGACAGAAACCTGCGCAAATGGGCCCAGCCGGTAAAGCAGAAAAAACTGTAAAGGGGCATATATAATGAAAAACATCCGAAAAAAAGTGCGTTTTCATTTTAATTTAAAAAGTAAACATCTTCTGGTAATCATGACATTTTTCTGTGGAAGCTGCATCGTAGCTACAGCAGCCTCCGGAACCTCTTCCGCACCACTTCAGGAAGCAGCCGGTTTTCTTATCGTTCCCTTTGAAAAGGGGATCGCCGGTGTCAGCGATATATTTGGAAATGTAAAAAACAATCTTCGTGATAAACAGGACGTGCTTCAGGAAAACGAAGAGCTGAAAAGTCAGATCAACAGTCTTACGGAACAGAATAACATCCTGATCCAGGACCAGACAGAGCTCACACGCCTGAAGGAACTTTACGATCTTGATCAGGAATATACCGACTATCCCAAGGTTGCCGCAAGGATAATCTCCAAAGATCCCGGAAACTGGTATGATACCTTTATGATCAACAAAGGCAGTAATAACGGGATCCGGGTTGATAACAACGTGATCGCCGGAAAGGGTCTTGTGGGTATCGTTACAGAAGTGGGACCTTCCTGGGCTACTGTCCGTTCCATCATCGATGACAGCAGCAATGTCAGTGCCATGGCAGTCAGTACTTCCGACAACTGCGTTGTCACTGGAGATCTGAAACTGATCGATGAAGGCAAATTAAGCTTTGAGCAGCTTTACGATCAGGATAACAAGGTAACAGTCGGAGAACGTATTGTCACCTCGAACATCAGTGAAAAATATGTGGAAGGACTGTTTATTGGTTATGTCAGTGAGATCCAGCAGGATCCCAATAACCTGACAAAAACAGGTACGATCGTTACACCGGTTGATTTCGGTCATCTGAAAGATGTATTTGTGATCACCACCAATAAACAGGACGCGATAGACAAATCGGAGGATGCGTCCAATGAAAAATAGGATTATATTATTTATCACTATCATTGTCTGTTTTCTCCTTCAGTGCACAGTAATGGACCGTATTTCCATTGGATCCATCACTCCAAATCTGCTTTTGATCCTGTGTGTATCCATGGGACTTATGCGTGGAAGAAAAGTCGGTCTGTGGACTGGATTTTTTTCCGGGCTTTTTGTCGATCTCTTTTATGGATCATTGTTTGGATTTTATGCACTGATCTATATGTATATAGGTTTTATCAGCGGCTATGCATTCCGCAGTTTTTATGATGATGATCTGAAAGTTCCGCTTTTTCTTGTAGCAGGAACAGATCTTCTTTATAATCTGGCTGTGTATGGCCTCCAGTTTCTGCTCAGAGGCCGTCTTGGATTCTGGACCTACATATACAGGATCATTATCCCCGAGATTGTATATACGGTTTTTCTCACCATCATCGTATACCGGGTATTTTACTGGATCAACTACCACTTAATGGATACTGTAAGGAAAGAAAGTGAGTCTATTTGGGAATTAAAATAAAAAAAATCATCAAAAAAATCCGTCTGAAACGTACTACAGTTCTTGTGATCGTATTTATTTTTCTGTCATCTGTCCTGGTCCGGCAGCTTTTCAGTCTGCAGATCATACAAGGAGAGGATTACATCAGTAAATTTCAGACACGTACCACCAAAACACGCGTGATCAAAAGCACCCGTGGTAATATTTATGACCGTAACGGCACAGTTGTCGCCTCCAATGTACTTGCATATTCTGTCACATTCGAAGATAGCGGTACATACAACAGCACCAGAGAAAAGAATCTGACTCTGAACGGTATCGCCTACCAGGTATTACAGATCCTTTCCAAAAACGGGGACAGCTTATCTGATAATTTTCATATTACCGTCAATGATCATGGCGACTATGCTTTTGATGTAGATGAAGGATTTACTCTTAACCGTTTCCGTGCGGATATTTACGGAGAAGCACAGATTGATGATCTCAGTGAGGAGCAGAAAAACGCAACCGCAGCCCAGATCATGGATCATCTTACCGGAAGCAGCGGATTTTCTATCGTTCTTTACGGAAAAGATGCCTACACCCCGGAAGAACTTGCCGCACATTCTCTTCCGGAAGAGCTTACCAAACAGGAAATCCTCGAAATTGCGATCATGCGCTATCAGCTGAACACCAACAGTTTCAAGAAATATATGCCGGTGACCATTGCAACAAATGTCAGTGAAAAATCTGTGGCAGCCATAAAAGAAAATCAGGCCGCTCTCCAGGGTATTGACATTGTAGAAGATTCCACCAGAAAATATGTGGACGATGAGAGTATGGCGCCGATCCTCGGTTACACAGGCCAGGCCTCTTCTGAGGAATTGGAAACCCTTCGTAAGGATAATCCTGATTATTCCAATGATGCGGTTGTTGGAAAAGCCGGAATCGAACAGTATATGGAGCTTGAACTTCAGGGAAAAGACGGAGAAGAAACGGTCACAGTTGATAATCTTGGTAAAGTCCTTGACATCGACAATTCTAAAACTGTTGATCCTGTGGCCGGAAACGATGTTTATCTGACCATTGATTCCGACTGGCAGAAGAGTATTTACCAGATCCTGGAACAGCGTGTTGCTGGTATTGTCCTCTCTAAACTGACACCGAATAAAAGCTTTGATTATGAAGCAGAGAAAGATGCAAGTAAGATCACCATCCCAATCTATGATGTATACAATGCACTGATCGCAAACAGTGTGATCGATATCAATAAATTCAGTGATGCAGATGCTTCCGACACAGAAAAAAATTTATACGTCAAATTTCAGCAAAAACAGCAACAGGTTTTTGATACAATAAGTAACAGGCTGACAGGCGACAATCCTCCAGCCTATAAGGATGAAGATACGCAGATGCAGGAATATCTTACCTATATCTGTGATGATCTTCTTACCAATACCTTGAAGGTACTGAAAAGTGATTCCATTGATACCGCGGATGAAACATACAAAGCCTGGAAAAATGATCAGAGTATCAGTCTGAAGGATTATCTGAACTACGCTGCCAGTCAGAACTGGATCGATATTTCCCAGATCTCAACCTCCGGAGAATATCTGGATTCTGAAGAGATCTATCAGGCTCTTACCGCCTATATCATTGATTACCTGAAAACAGATACAGGCTTTTCAAAGCTTCTGTATAAATATATGCTTCAGGAAGACACCATCAGTGGAGAAGATCTGTGTCTTGTTCTCTATGAACAGGGCGTTCTTTCCAAAGAAGACGAGCTGTATCAGACAATGGCCTCCGGTGGTCTTGATGCCTACACCTTCATGTATCGCAAGATCGCAAATCTTGAGATCACACCGGCCCAGCTTGCGTTGGCTCCGTGCTCTGCATCTGCGGTGATCACAGATACTACAACCGGAAATGTTCTCGCATGTGTTTCCTATCCGGGATATGATAATAATCGTCTGACCAACAATATGGATACTGATTATTATGCAAAGCTTTCCACAGATCTTTCCAGCCCGTTCTTCAACAAGGCAACACAGCAGAAGACGGCTCCAGGATCTACCTTAAAGATCTTATCTACTGTTGCCGGCATGTCTGAGGGCGTAATAGATGATGGCACATATATTGAATGTACAGGAAGCTTTGACCTTGTAACACCTCCGATCAACTGCTGGAATAAACAGGGCCACGGTTCTCTTGATATCCGTGAAGCCATTGAGCAGTCCTGTAACGTATTTTTCACTACGATTGGTTTCGAACTTGGTAAAGATTCCGAAGGTAACTTTTCTGAAGCCAGAAGTCTTGGAATGCTTCAGAAATATGCTTCCCTCATGGGATTGGATCAGAAAACCGGCATTGAAATTTCCGAAGCTTCTCCGCAGGTTTCTGACAAAAACGCCGTCCCTTCCTATATTGGACAGGGTACCAATGCGTTTACGACCAGCCAGCTTGCACGTTATGCGTCAACGATCGCCACTTCCGGTACGATCTATAAGCTTTCCCTTCTGGACCGTGTGACGGATTCCAAAGGAAAACTTATAAAGGAATATCCTTCCGAAACAGCTGGACAGCTGGATCTTTCCAGCAATATCTGGGATGACATCCATGACGGTATGTATCGTGTGGTGCAGACTCATGATCAGTTTAACGGACTTGGAGTTGAAGTAGCAGGAAAAACCGGTACTGCCGAGATTGACTATTATCATCCGAACAATGCACTTTTTATCGGATATGCGCCTGTTTCTGATCCCAAGTACGCAATATCTGTACGAATCGCAAACGGATATGCATCCGGTAATGCCTGCCTTGCAGCTAATGATATCTTTAAATACATTTTCGGACTTGCAGATGAAAGCACCATTCTCACTGGCTATGCAGCAAGCGATACCAGTAATGTATCGAATGACTAAACAAACTTTATGAGGATACCAGAAGTGTGGAACATTTTATAGGAGGAATCAGAAAACATGAGTGAAGTCATTGTCATTACATCTGGAAAAGGCGGTGTTGGAAAAACCACCACCGTGGCAAATATCGGGACCGGACTGGCTGCCATGGGAAAAAGGGTTGCAGTTGTAGATACCGATATCGGACTCCGAAATCTGGATGTTGTCATGGGACTGGAGAACCGTATTGTTTATAATCTGGTTGATGTGATCAATGGGAGCTGCCGCCTGAAACAGGCACTGATCCGGGATCGTCGGCATTCAGAACTGTATCTTCTTCCGTCTGCCCAGACCAAGGACAAAACTGCCGTATCTCCGGAACAGATGATCAAGCTTACCGATGATCTCCGGGAAGAATTCGATTATGTCCTTCTGGATTGTCCGGCAGGAATTGAACAGGGATTCAAAAATGCAGTAGCCGGAGCGGACCGTGCACTGGTCGTGACCACACCGGAAGTTTCCGCGATCCGGGATGCAGACCGTATCATCGGGTTGCTGGAGTCCGGAGGGCTCCGTGATATCCGGCTGATCATCAACCGGCTTCGACCGGAAATGATCGCCAGAGGTGATATGATGTCCGTAGAAGATGTGTTGGAAATCCTGGCTGTAGATCTGATCGGTGCGATCCTGGATGATGAACAGATCGTGATCTCCACAAATCAGGGAGAACCTTTATCCGGAAAAAATTCCCAGGCAGAAGAAGAGTATCGCAATATCTGCCGGAGACTTATGGGCGAAGAGGTCCCTTATGTTACTGTGCGTCGAAAAAATGGTGTATTCCACCGTCTTGGCAGCATTTTTCGAAAATAACAGACGCCTTGCTGTCTGACATTTTTCATCACAGGAGGAATGATTATGGGATTTTTCTCCGGGAAAAACCACTCTGCAGGCTATGCACGCGACAGGATGAAGCTTCTTCTTGTATCGGAACGCATAGACTGTTCTCCACAGATGATGAAGCTTTTACGGAACGATCTGATACATGCCGTAAAAAAATACGTTGTAATTGATGAACCAGGGGTGACCATACAGATCACACAGGAACCACCTGTTCTGCATGCAGTCATACCCGTACTTAAGAAAAGAGATGCATAATTTATGATTAAACAGTATAAGCTGCGGTTTTACAATTTTCGACTGGTGATCTTTCTCCTGGCGATCAGCTTTATTGGAATTCAGCTTGTAGGAACAGCTGCCGACTACCTTCGCACACGTCAGCTTCTGGGTGTGATCATCGGTGTGGTCTTTATGCTGATCCTTTCACTGATGGATTATTCCTGGCTGCTGAATTTTCAATGGATCATGTATGGATTTAATATCGTTATGCTTCTGGCTGTCCGGTTCTTCGGATCCAGCGCCAATGGTGCTGCCAGATGGGTGGATTTAGGTTTTATCCGTTTCCAGCCTACCGAGCTTTCAAAGATCATCATTATCCTGTTTTTTGCCAAATTTTTTATGGATCATGAGGAAGATCTGAATACCTTAAAGACTCTGATACAATCAGCTGTCCTTCTGGTCATCCCACTGATGCTGATCTATGTACAGCCGGATATGAAAAACACCATCACCGTAACAGTCCTGTTCTGTATTCTGATCTACATCGCAGGACTTAGTTATAAGATCATCGGAGGTGTAGCCTTGATCGCGATTCCTCTGGCCATCATCTTTCTGTCCATTATCGTGCAGCCGGATCAGAAACTGATACAGGATTACCAGAGAAACCGTATCATGTCATTCCTGTATCCGGAGAACGAAGAATACGCAGATGATATTGAACAGCAGAACAACTCAAAAACAGCCATCGCCTCCGGAGAGCTTGTGGGACGTGCTTTCAGTAATGACACCAGTGTTACATCCGTAAATGATGGAAACTTTGTTTCTGAGAATCAGACCGACTTTATTTTTGCGGTGGCTGGAGAGCAGTACGGATTTATCGGCTGTACTCTGATCGTACTGCTGCTGTTTCTGATCACCTTTGAATGTATCCGTATGAGCCTGCGGGCCAAGGATCTTGCCGGTAAGGTCATATGCTGCGGTGTTGGAAGCATTGTTTCCATACAGAGCTTCATCAACATCTGTGTTGCTACCGGCCTTGCACCAAACACAGGTACTCCGCTTCCTTTTGTAAGCTATGGTCTTACTTCTCTGATCAGTCTGTTTATGGGTATGGGACTTGTTCTCAATGTAGGACTGCAGAGCAGTGCATATAATAAAGAATTACAGAAAAAAGGTCAGAAATCGGATACCTACTTTCGGAAAGAGGAATACTTATGACACGTAAAGAACCTGTAAAAAATCATGTACGTTCTGGCAATCCTTCCAGAGGTCAGGCTTCCCGGGCTGCACATACAGCTTCCAAGGGGACAAAAAGAACTTCCACGCCGTCTGACGGAACTGTTTCTGCCAGACGTAAAGCTCAAAATACCCGGATAAAACGGATGCGTCGCAAAAGGATTCGCAACACCATTTTTCTCCTTCTTCTGCTGATCGTACTATGCACAGCTGGCGGTTTTGGTGTTTACATGCTGAAGGGCGGAGATTTTTCCACTCCTGCAAATTCTTTCAATGCATTCTCCGAGTTTGATAATACTCTGACTTCCAAAGAAGAGCAGCGCGCGGCAGGTTTCGCCCATGATTTCTGTGTTGTTACAAAAGATGTTGCTCTGGATTCTGTCAGTCTGGATGACAGCCAGTCCGGTGTGCTTCTGAATCTCAGTGATAAAAAGGTACTCTATGCAAAAGGTGCCTACAACAAGGTTTATCCTGCCAGCATCACAAAGATCATGACAGCTATGCTTGCACTGAAATATGGAAACATGGACGATACAGTAACGATCTCACAGGAGAATGTTACCCTGGAATCCGGTTCTCAGGTAGCTGGTTTCCAGGCGGGAGATCAGGTTACCATGGATCAGCTTCTTCATTGTCTTCTTGTTTATTCTGCCAATGATGCAGCATCTGCCATTGCGGAACATATAGGTGGATCAACAGATAAATTTGTAGAGATGATGAACAGCTTTGCTGCAGAACTTGGCTGTACAGGAACTCACTTTACCAATCCCCATGGTCTTCAGGACGAAAATCATTATACAACGCCTTATGACATTTATCTGATGCTGAAAGAAGCCTTGAATTATCCGGAGTTTACAGACATCACACAAATGGCATCTTATACAGTTAGCTATAAGCATTCCGATGGCTCCGATGCAAGTGCTACCTTACCCGCTACAGATCATTATCTTACCGGAGAGGCAGCAACTCCTAAGGATGTCACTATCCTTGGAGGAAAAACAGGAACAACCGATAAAGCCGGTAACTGTCTGGCACTTTTAAGCCAGAATGCTTATGGGAAGCCATTTATTTCCATCGTCATGGGTGCGTCCTCAAAGGATGTTCTTTATCAGGAAATGACATCCTTGCTCCAGAACATCAACTGACAGGATTCCATACAAAAAACAAAAAAGCAGATCTGTTTGAAATTTTATTTCGCAGATCTGCTTTTTTATTCTTTTTTTTACATTCAGTTAATTTCTACTGTATCATCGGTGCCATCACTGCCGGTATCTTCGGTCTCACTGCTATCAAGATCCGTATCCGAAGTACCACTGTAATCATTGTCATCGACCACTTCACCTGAGCCACTGTCCGGATCTTCATAATTGCCTGCGTCTTCACCGGTTCCACCTGAAGTATCCGAGGTATCTACTCCATTGGCTTCACTATCCGTATTGCCGTCGTAAGAATTATCACCTGGATCATAAGTCGGCTCTTCCGTATAGGAATCTCCGTCCCCAGTATCGTCAGAACTCTCGGGCTCACTGCTGTAGCTGTCCTCTGTATAGATTGGAAAATCCGCATCAGCAGTTCCCTCTGATGTAGAATCTGTAACAGGCTCCGCCGCATTATTATCCGGAATAGCAGTAAGATGAGAAACCGTTCCATCCTTTGGGACGACGATATAGATTCCCAGCATCACGATACATAATGCCATGGCTAATCCGGCAATCTTCATTTCTTCCATATGTTTCATCGCTGATGATCTCCCTGTCGTTTTTTTGTATTATAGCACAGAATCACTCATATTTGTAAAACAGCCATGTATTTCTTTTGTTTTTCTGTAACAGTTCCCGAAATTTATTTCGCGATCATATAGACACACTTTCTCTGGGTGTTTATAATAAATAATCATATTTATTCATAACTTAAAGAAAGGCGTAACATTTTATGGGCGACTGCATTACCACATATACTGGAAAACATTTTGATCCGACACATCCGGACGAAGAGCTGATCTGCATTGAGGACATTGCACACGCACTTTCTCTTCTATGCCGCGGAAATGGTCATGTAAGGACTTTTTTCTCTGTAGGGCAGCACTGCATCCTTTGTGCCAAAGAAGCCGAAGCACGTGGCTATTCCGGCCGTCTTATACTGGCGTCCCTTCTTCACGATGCCAGCGAATGTTATATGTCCGATGTTCCAAGACCATTTAAGAAAAGTCTTCCTGAGTATCGGAAACAGGAGGAAGCTCTTTTAAACATTATCTATCAGAAATATCTGGGATCCGGACTTTCTGCCATAGAAGAGCAGAAGCTGAAGGAGATCGACAATGACCTGCTCTGGTATGACCTGAAATATCTTCTGAATGAAACACCGGACACTCCAAAACCGGTTGTCCATGTTCCGATCCAATACCGGCAATACCCTTTTTCACAGGTAGAAGAGGAATATCGGAACCTTTTTGATCAGCTGTCTGCAAAAATCTGTAAATAGATATAACAGACACACTTTATACAATTGAAAGAAGAACCCTATATGGAACGATTGATTTTTCATGTTGATGTAAACAGTGCTTTTCTTTCCTGGGAAGCAGCAAAAAGAGTAAAGATGGGACTTCCGGATCTGAGAGACATCCCTTCCTGTATTGGCGGAGACCCCAGTAAACGTACCGGCATCGTTGTCGCCAAGTCCATTCCTGCAAAAAAATACGGAATCCAGACAGGAGAGCCTATGGCTATGGCTTTTCGCAAATGTCCGAATCTTGTGGCCGTTCCATCTGACTTTGAATTATACGATAAATGTTCCAGAGCCTTCAAAAAAATCTGTGGGTCCTATGCACCGGTAATGGAATCCTTTTCCATTGATGAGGTTTTTCTGGATATGACCGGAACCTCCTATATTTACCCGGATCCAGTGGCAACTGCCCATGAGCTGAAGGATAAGATCCGTACAGAACTCGGCTTTACCGTAAATATCGGCATCTCCACCAATAAACTTCTTGCAAAAATGGCCTCTGATTTCGAAAAGCCAGATAAGGTGCATACTTTATTTCCGGAAGAAATCCCTGTAAAAATGTGGCCTCTTCCAGTGAGAGAGCTTCTTTTTCTTGGCAGATCCTCTGAAAAAAAACTGCAGGACGCAGGGATCAGAACCATAGGCGATCTGGCTCATGAAAAAAAAGCAAAGATACAGGCACTTCTCGGTGAAAAAGCAGGACAGCAGTTATATCAGTATGCCCGTGGCCTTGATGACTCCCCTGTGAAAGCAAAACCTGATGAAGCAAAAGGATTCAGTCTGGAAACTACATTTAACGATGATCTGGTCTCACTGGAGCAGGCACTTCCGATCCTGCTGGAACAATGCGATATTCTGGCCGCCCGCATGCGCCGCAAAAAGAAAAAATGCACCTGCATTTCTGTAACCTTCCGTACCCTGGATTTTCGAAACAAATCTCATCAGACTAAACTGCCAAATGCCACCGATATCACAGAAGAGATTTACAGAAATGCCCAAAACCTCTTTCAGGAGTCCTGGATGAGACAGCCACTCCGGCTCCTGGGAGTATCACTGACCGGTCTTACGGATGATTCCTTTGAACAGCTGTCCTTTTTTGAGAATACTCACAAGAAGGAACGCCAGCAGAAACTGGATGCAGCACTGGATTCCATCCGTCTGAAGTACGGAAACGACAAGGTTACCCGGGCCAGTATCATGAACAGCACTGCCCGGATCGGAAGGAAAGCAAAAGCACAAATGGAAAATGAAAGAGAGCAGTAAGGCTTGATTAAAATTACCAGTTTTTTTCAAAAAGCCCTTGCAATTTTATTCACAATGCACTATAATTTGAAGCATATCAATAGCAATTTTATTCAAAATTATTATATGTGTCTAAGGAGGAAAACAGGATGGTTGAACTGATCGTAGGAAAGAAAGGCAAAGGAAAAACAAAAGTACTATTAGACAAAGTAAACGGAGCTGTTAAGGACGCCAACGGCAGTATTGTTTACTTAGACAAGAGCACCAAGCACATGTATGAGCTGAACAACAAGGTCCGCCTTATCGATGTTTCCGGATTTCCGGTTAAAAATGCGGACGAGTTTGTAGGATTTATCTGTGGTATCCTCTCTCAGGATCATGATCTGGAGCAGGTATATCTGGACAGCTTCCTTACAACAGCCAAGCTTGAAGGAAAGGATGCAACCGAAACACTGGATCAGTTAAGTGCCATCGGTGAGACCTTCAAAGTTTCCTTTATTATCAGTATGTCTCTGGATAAAGAAGAAGTTCCGGAAGCATATCAGGATAAAATTATCTGCGCATTATAATAAAATTGAATATGAACGTCCTATTTTGTACATAAAGCATAAAAGAACGTAAATTTTTAAAGGGATCTGTCCTCAGGACGGATCCCTTTTTAACTGTAGGAAACTTTGTTTATTCTTCATTTCTGTGGTATACTGAAGAGCAGAATAAACACACAGGAGCGTTTCATATGAATCATTTACTGGAAAAAATCAAACAAAAAAATGCATCCGCATTCACCCACAGCGGGAAATTTCACGCAGACGATGTTTTTTCTGCCGCTCTGCTTTTATATCTGAATCCCGAGATCACCATCACACGTGGAAACCAGGTTCCTGAAAACTATGAAGGTCTTGTTTTTGATATTGGCAGAGGACAGTATGATCATCATCAGAAAGACAGCCGTATCCGCGATAATGGCGTCCCATATGCGGCCTTCGGCCTTCTCTGGGAAAAGCTTGGACCGGAAATCCTAGGTGAGGAGCTGGCACTAAAATTCGATGAATCCTTTGTCCAGCCTCTGGATATCAATGATAATACCGGTGAAAAAAATGAACTTGCCACACTGATCGGCAATTTTAATCCGGGATGGGATTCCAAAAGCAGTAATGACGAAGCCTTTTTCCAGGCAGTCAGTGTGGCAGGCATGATCCTGGAAAATAAATTCGAGCGTTACCTTGGAAATGAACGTGCAGACAGACGGGTGGAAGAAGTTCTTACAGAACATGCTGCTTCCCTCGCTTCGGGCGATACCCCGGCAGAAAATACCAATATCCTTATACTTCCGGAATTTATTCCCTGCCAAAAACGCCTTTCGGAAACCAACATTGCTTTTGTGATCTTTCCGTCCAACCGGGGCGGTTACTGTATCCAGCCACAGAAAAAAGAATATTCCATGAATTACAAATGCAGTTTTCCTTCTTCCTGGCTTGGCCTGGAAGGCGAAGAGTTATCTTTGGTAACCGGTCTTAAAAGTGCAGCCTTTTGTCATAAAGGAGGATTTCTCATGACCTGCGGAACCCTTGAGGATTCTGTTCTTGCCTGCAGGAGCAGTCTTGCCGTCTTCCATGAAGAAGCTGTGATCGTAAGCCTTGGCGGAAATAAAGAAACAGACATGCTGCTTCAAAAGCTTCCGGATCTTTCTTCTGCCAGGATCGTACATCTGCCGGTTCCCCAATTACCGGAGCTGACTCTGAACGGAATCTACGGAGAACTCTCCATGGAAAAGACAGAATGGAAAAGCTTTATAAAAGACAGGATTAAAGAAATCCTCCGCTACAAACCGGAAGCAGTTTTTGCAGATAATGCCATGTTTTCCCTGTATCCCATCGTTCATGCTCTGCGAAAAAAACATATTCCCGTTCTTACAGCAGTAGAAAAAGACGGACAGAAGCTTCTGGTACGGATCCCATCCGGTTCTTAAAGATCTTAAACATGTAATTAATTGTATTTACAGATATATTCACATTGCGTATTTATACAGAAAGAAGGCATGTTTATGCGAGAAGAAAAATTTAAAATGGAAAGACAGGGGCTGATACAGGTGGGAGATAAAGTAAAGATCTCCGAATTTCTCTCTGCCACAAACTACAGCTATATCATTGAGCCTGCAGTAGCCATGTCTGGCTGCTACAGAAACGCAGACCGCATCAGATCCAAAGAGGGGATCATCAAAAGCATTGAGCATACGCCACGCGGCTTTATAGTTACTGCAGAATTTGACGAATAAACATATGTCCATCAGGTAAGATCCGGCAATTAGCAATATGCCGGATTTTTCGCTGAAAAACTGGCTGATTTATTCTGGATTATATTATAGGAATCTGGTATTATAGAGAAGATATTTGTGTAATTTCTCTAATTATCAGGAAATTGCAAATTTTTAGAACAGAGGTGTAATATTATGAGCTGGTACAACGAAGCAATCTTCTACCATATTTATCCACTTGGACTTACAGGCGCTCCAAAAGAAAATGATTACGGAACTCCTGTACATCGACTGAACACACTGCTGCCGTGGATTGACCACATCAAAGAGATCGGATGTACTGCCTTATATATAGGGCCGCTTTTTGAAAGTGTCGGACATGGCTATGAGACAACCGATTACAAAAAACTGGATTCCCGTCTTGGAACTAATAAAGATCTCACCAATTTTGTAAAAGCCTGCCATGAAAAAGGCATCCGCGTGATCTTTGATGGTGTATTTAACCATACAGGCCGTGATTTCTTCGCTTTTAAGGATATCCAGAAAAACCGTGAGCATTCCCCTTACGTTAACTGGTACTGCAATGTAAATTTCGGCGGAAATACCGAATATAATGACGGTTTTTCCTATGAAAACTGGGGTGGATACAATCTTCTTGTAAAGCTGAACCAGCGCAATCCGGAAGTACAGAACTATATCTGTGATGTGATCCGTTTCTGGGTTTCCGAATTTGATATTGATGGAATCCGCCTGGATGCCGCTGATGTTCTGGATTTTGATTTCATGCGTATTCTACGTCATACCGCAGATGAGGTTAAGAAAGACTTCTGGCTTATGGGAGAGGTCATTCACGGAGATTACAGCCGCTGGGTAAACGGACAGACTCTTCACAGTGTAACCAACTATGCCCTTCACAAGGCACTTTACAGCGGACATAATGACCACAACTATTTTGAAATTGCTCATACAGTAAAATATCTTCAGAATATGGGAGATCTGGACCTCTACAATTTCGTGGACAACCATGACGTAGAGCGAATTCATACCAAATTGCAGAACAAAGCACATTTTGCTCCTGTACATGTACTTCTTTATACTTTACCTGGCGTTCCAAGCATTTATTACGGCTCAGAATTTGGTATTGACGGAAAAAAAGAAAAATTTTCCGATGCCAGCTTACGTCCGGCACTTGATCTTAACGATTATGCGGATGCTGCAACAAAGAACCCATGTACTGCACTGATCGCAGCCCTCGGAAAGGTCCGCCAGGGAACTCCTGCATTAAGCTATGGTTCCTACGCAGAACTGGCTCTTACAAACCGTCAGTTTGCCTTTGCAAGAGATCTGGAAGGCATACGAGTGATCGTTACTGTGAATAATGATGACAGTGATTCAGAGATGAACCTTCCAACAGGAAGTGCTCCGGAATACGTAGGTGCCCTCACAGGTCAGAAGGTTTCCGCACAGGGCGGACGGATCCGTGTCCGTGTTGCAGCAAACAGCGGTGAGATCTGGCTTCCTGCAGGAGATATGCCGGAATATAAGCCGGTTCAGACTAATGTTCTGGAAACTGCCGTAGCAAAAGAGAACGAAAACGCTGCATCTGAGGCAGAAGAGGAGCAGGCGGCTGAAAACAGCACTGTAACAGAAGCTGCCCCGGAAAAAGAAGCTTCAAACGCTGAAAATACAGATAAAGCTTCTGACAATACAGCAAACGCAGCGGATATTCCGTCAACTCCTGAAGCAGAATCCTCCAATACACAGGAAACGGAAACGGTCACTGCGCCAAATCCGCACAAAACACCAGAAGAAATGACAGTAGGCGAACTTCAGGCTGCTATCCTTGCAAAAATGGCAGGAAACGGACCCGTAGATGACCAGATGAAAAAGACCGTATACGACAACATCTGGCATGATTCTCTTGTAAACTGGCTGAAGAGCTTCCGATAGGAAAGGAATAATAAAGTAAGATTCCATAAAAAACAAGGCAATCCGATCATATCTTATGCGGTGAGCCTTGTTTTTTTGTGAAAACAGATATTTATTTTACATAATATATATTATGTATAGTTATGATTCTGTTTTTCTGTAATTTAGGAGAACAAAAAAACAGCAGAGATTTCCAACTTAAATAGGTCAGAAATCCCCACTGCTTTTATCATTCTGTTTATTATCTCTCATCAAAAGGTACAAAATCTGCATGATGCCCCACATACTTATAAGCAGGACGGATGATCTTATTGGCACTGATCAGCTCTTCCAGACGATGTGCACTCCAGCCAGGCATACGTGCGATGGCAAAGATCGGAGTAAAAAGTTCTTCCGGAATACCAAGCATTGAGTAAACGAAGCCACTGTAGAAGTCAACATTTGCGCAAACATTTTTGAACAGCTTTCTGTGTTCCATGACCAGTTTTCCGGCAATACCCTCAACCTTATCATAGAGTTTAAATTCATCTATCATTCCTTTTTCCTCTGCAAGAGCCTGTGCAAAACGTTTCAGGATCACTTCTCGCGGATCGGAGAGTGTATAAACTGCATGTCCCATACCATAGATCAGACCTGCATGATCAAATGCTTCTTTATTCAGTATTTTCTGCAGATATGCCGTGATCTCCTCATCACTTTCCCAGTCCTTTACATTGGCCTTCAGATCTGTAAACATGTTCTGGACCTTCAGGTTGGCGCCACCATGACGCGGTCCCTTCAGTGAACCGATGGATGCAGAGGTAGAAGAGTAGCTGTCTGTTCCGGAAGATGTTACTACATGTGTGGTAAAAGTAGAGTTATTACCACCGCCGTGCTCTGCATGAAGTACAAGTGCGATATCAAGGACCTTGGCCTCAAGCTCTGTATAATTGCCGTCCGGACGAAGCATCAGAAGGATATTCTCGGCAAGTGAAAGCCCCTTCTGCGGATTGCGGATAAAAAGTGTCTCGTCTTTACGGAAATGACGGTATGCGTGATAGGAGTAAACCGCGATTTCAGGAAGCTTAGCGATCAGTTCCAGAGACTGGCGGAGTACATTCTCCACAGAAATATCTTCCGGGTTATCATCATATGTATAGAGAGCAAGTACGCAGCGCTCCATAGCATTCATAATATTGGCATTGGTTCCCTTCATGACAACGTCACGGACAAAACGTCCTCCCAGATCCTCCATGTCAGAAAGAAGCTCAAGAAATCTGGAAAGCTCTTCCTTGCTGGGAAGCTTACCGAAAATCAGAAGATAGATCGTCTCCTCAAAACCAAAACGTCTGTCCTTCAGTCCGTTTACGATATCCTGCACATCGATTCCCCGGTAATACAATGCACCGTCTGCAGGAATACGTCTGCCATTGACCAGCTTATAGCCGGTAACATCGGAAATCTCAGTAAGACCTGTGAGAACACCTTTACCTGCGGAATCACGAAGTCCTCTTTTTACATCGTATTCCACATAAAGGTTGGGATCGATGTGATGATTCTCTACCAGTTCCTTTTCAAAGAATTTCATTCTGCCTTTCAGCTGTTCGGAGTCCTCCAGACTCATCATTTCATGCTTTTTTTCCATAATTTTTTCCTCGTTTCCCCATTGTATATTAAAAAACACTGATACAGTTAAGATTGGTTACATCTTTGTAATCAGTGTTCGGGTATGGCATACATTTGTGTTTACCTGGTTAATAATTCTACAGTAAAAGTTTCGAAAATGCAAGAGGGTATTTCTTTTTTTCGTGTATAAATATTCATAATATGACCTAATTCATCTATTATTACATTTATTCATCAAAATCCGTCTGGTTTCCACAACGAATCTATGTTATGATTATTCCGTAATTTTTCTTATAATAGTAGTTTGTTTCACATCGGACTGCTGCCGCCTATCTCTTTTACTTGCTGTCGGAATCGGATTCACCACAGCAAGTGAGAGCGGGATCTGGGATATTTTCCCGTCGATCATACAGTCCGTTTTTGCGTAAAATGTAGTTGCTGTTGTATTTATCATATCCATTGTTTTAAGCTGTATCCTGCCTGAAAACATGGACATTGAAAAGATCAAGGAATAGGGATGTAAAAATGTTTAAAATTCTCATTGCGGAAGATGACCTGGAACTCCGCCAGCTTTTCCGGCATGTCCTCTTAAAAAACGGTTATACAGTAAAAGGGGTCTCTGACGGGCAGGAAGCGCTGGATGTCCTGGAAAAAGATTATTACGATCTGATCATTTCGGACATAATGATGCCCAACATGGATGGCTATGAACTGGTCCGCTCACTCAGAGATGCCGGAGATTCCATTCCTGTACTTATGGTCACTGCCAAAGATGCTTTTGATGATATGCGTATGGGATTTCTGTCCGGTACCGATGATTATATGGTGAAACCGGTCAATATCAATGAACTGGTTTTGCGGGTAGGTGCACTTCTCCGCAGAGCACAGATGATCAATGAGCGGAAACAGCGAATCGGAGATACCATTTTGGAGTGCGATTCCCTGACGGTCTCCACCTCCTCGGAAAGTATGGTACTTCCTCAGAAAGAATTCATGCTCTTATATAAGATGGTTTCTTTTCCGGGAAAAATCTTTACCCGGCAACAGCTTATGGATGATATCTGGGGATATGATTCCGCAAGCGATGCCCACACAGTAGATGTCCACATTGGAAGGCTTCGGGAACGCTTTCGCGATAATCCGGATTTTAAGATCGTGACGATCCGTGGAGTTGGATATAAGGTGGTAAAGGCATGAAAAAGAAACTCTTCATAAATTTAAGCATTCGTTTACGTTTTATCTTTATGATCATGTTGGAGCTTGTCTGTGTATCTCTGATATCCTGGCTTGTTATGGATGTTCTGCATATTTCAGATGTTCCGTACATTGTATGGATCATCCTGGCCAGTGTGATCGCAGGGGGCGTTCTCAACAACTTCCTCAGTATCCGGTACTTCGGCCCTGTATTAAAGCTGGAAAAAGCCATGCAGCAAGTCGCAGAAGGCGACTTTTCCGTCCGGCTGAAAACCGGAAAACAGCTGAAAGAAATCCAGGATATTTATTCCAATTTTAACCTGATGGTCCAGGAACTGGAAGCAACGGAGATCCTGCAGACAGATTTCGTTTCCAATGTTTCCCATGAATTTAAAACGCCCATCAGTGCCATTGAGGGTTATGCAACTCTTCTGCAGGATAGCGACATGCCCATATCAAAAGAGCAGGAGCAGTACATCGACAAAATCCTTCTTAATACCAGAAGGCTTTCCCACCTGGCAGGAAATATCCTGCTTCTGTCCAAAATTGAACACCAGGCAATCCAGACCCGGCAGAACTGGTACCGCCTGGATGAACAGATCCGGCAGTCCATTGTTATGATGGAACCGAAATGGTCCGAAAAAGAGATTGAATTTGATGTGGACATGATGGATGTAGAGTATCTGGGAAACGAAAATCTCATCTGCCATGTATGGGATAACCTGCTTTCCAATGCCATCAAGTTCAGTCCCTGTGGTGGTACAATCTATATCCGGATGATGCCGGAAGGGGAAAAGATTCGTTTTTCCATAGAAAACGAAGGACCCCAGCTCAGTGAAGACTCCATGAAACATATTTTTGACAAATTTTACCAGGGCGACAGTTCCCATAAACAGGAGGGAAACGGTCTTGGACTTACTCTTGTAAAACAGATCCTGAATCTGTGCAAGGGAACAATCTCCGTGGAAAATGTTCCAGGAAGTGGCTGCCGTTTTACGGTTGTACTGTAAAATAAATGCTTTACTATATCTCGAGAATAAAAAACAACGGACATCTTATTTTTCTCATAATGAGGTGTTTCCGTTGTTTTTTGTTTTACACAAACTTTTTCATAAACTTCAACAATTGTTGAGAAACAGTTGATATTTAGTTGTAGATCATCTTTTAAAGTATAGGATAAGTATTTATGAAAACTACAGGAGATATGAAATATGTTATTAAAAAAAGAACCTGCCTACAGGAAGACAGAAAAAGAAGATTTTCCACTGATCCGGGAATTTATCCGGAGAAATTATAAAGACCGCTGGGAATTCGAGGAAGCACATACTGAAAAACGCCTGACCAGGCTCTTGTTTTATACCTATATGATTTCCAGAGACAAGGTTACCGTAGCAACCTACCGGGATCAGGTAGTTGGAGTACTCATAACCGGCAAAGGCTCTCACGGCCATTTTGCCCCTTTTTTCCGTCTGAAAAAAGGCTATCATTTTCTGCGCCTGAAACTTACCAGGGAAGGCCGGAAGAACCTGGAGCATTTTAACAAACTTCAAGATATGAAAAAACAATTGACCGTTTCCCAAGAGAATCCTGCTCCCGAAAATATCCTCTTTCTTTATGTAAGCAAAGATTACCGCAGAAACGGGATCGGCACCGGACTTCTGAAACAGATTTCAACAGAGAAGGAATCGGATTGTTCCATATATATGGACCAGCTGGATCACAGAGCTTTTATGGAAAGTCATGGTTTCGTAAAGAAAAACGAGGTTTCTCAGATGCGGGAGCTGAACAAAAAACGCTTTCGGGAAAGCGTAGCTCTTTATCAAAAGGAACCACATTGCGAAGTACATTCATGAATTACACAGGAGAACATAGGATATGAAAAAAATAGGAATCATGGCAGACAGCCACAGTGGCATTTTAAAACAGGAAGCAGAAGAACTGGATATACATGTTCTTCCCATGCCTTTTTATCTGAACGGAGAACTTTTTCAGGAAAACTTAAATTTTTCCAGAAAAGAATTTTATGAAAAACTGCGTAAAGGAGCAGAGGTTTCAACTTCACAGCCTTCCCCGCAGGAAGTTATGGAAATGTGGGACAAAATGCTTTTATCTTATGAACAGATTCTCTACATTCCCTTAAGCAGTAGTTTAAGTGGTTCCTGTATGACCGCTGCCGCCTTGTCCAAGGAACCAAAATACGAGGACAAAGTGTTCGTTGTAGATAACGGTCGTGTTTCCACACCCCTTCACCGTTCCATTCTGGATGCGAGAGACCTGGTGGAAGATGGATATACGGCACCACAAATCAAGGATATTCTGGAAGCTTCCCGTGAAAAAACCGTGATCTACGTTGGCTTGAGCACACTGGAATATCTGAAAAAAGGCGGTCGCATCAATGCCACCACAGCACTGGCGGCAAATCTTCTCAATATCAAACCGGTTATGAAATTTGGAACCGGTAAACTGGATATCTTCCAGAAATGCAGAGGCATGAAAAAATCAAGGAAAGCCATGATCGATGCCATGCACAACGAACTGGAAACAACTTTCAAAAAAGAATATGAAGCCGGAAAAGTGTATCTTATGGCTGCATCCAGCAGCACTCCAGAAGTTACCGCAGACTGGATCTCACAGATCCAGGAAAGCTTTCCGGGAATGGATGTGATGTGTGACGATCTTTCCCTTGGACTTTCCTGCCATATTGGTCCGGACGGGCTGGGGATCGGATGCTCCTGCATGCCATTATAAAAAACGTTTCAATATTTTCTGCAAATAATCCAGAGTTGTGGTATGATATTGTTATAAATACATAACAGAAAGATTTTATCTGTTACTATAGCAATTCCAGCAATTCATGTTTTGTACAGTTCAACCTGATACAATCATTTCCGGGAATGCTATAATCAGAAGGGAGAAATTACCATGGCAAAAACAATCAAAGAATTAACACAGGATCTTCTTCAGGCACCCTCTGCATGCAAAGAAGTAAAAGAAGCGGCACAGAATTATCTGGATGCTGCAGGAACTGAGAAAGAAGCAGATGCGGCAACTGCTTACGTAAAAGAACTGGAAGCAGATATCATGCCCATCGACGGACTGATCTCTTTTGCAGGTTCTGACATGGGTGCTCAGGTATTTGGCGCAGATGGCGCAAAAAAGATCCTGGCTCACGCTGAGGAGATCAAAGCTTCCGGTGCAAAATACTGTGACTGCCCGGCATGTGTAGCCTGCGAAGCACTTCTGAACAAAAAAGCAGAAATTCTGAAGTAATCACATGGCCCAGTTTGAAATTGAGATCAAGCTTCCGCTAAAGAATCTTAAAGAAACACTGGAGATTCTGACAGATCAGGGATTTCAGGAGACAGCACAGATCCGGGAAGAAGATACCTATTTTAACAGTGTCTATCATGATGTAAAAAAGCGGGATGAAGCACTGCGTATCCGAACAAGCACAGACTGCAGATCCGGTATTTCCAAGACCCAGATTAATTTTAAGGGACCAAAACTGGATAAAATCTCCATGTCCCGGATGGAACTGGAAACAGAAGTATCCGATGCAGAAGTGCTGAAAAATATTCTCATCCATTTGGATTTTTCTCCGGTAGCGTCTGTCATGAAAACGCGAAAGTACCTGAAATGTGGCAGATTAACCGCCTGTCTGGATCAGGTAGAGGGGCTTGGAGACTTTCTGGAACTTGAGGTGATCGCAGAGCAGGAGAGTGAACGGGAAGAAATTTTATCCAGAATGGAGGATCTGCTTGCCATATTGGGATATCACATGTCAGATACTGTGCAGACTTCCTATCTCAGTATGCTTCAGAAAAAATTAAATAAAAATCTTCTTTAAACCAGCAGGAATATTTTCGTGTGAGTATCTAAGGTACAAAATACGAAAATGTTCCTGCTTTTTCTTTTCTTCCACTTCTTCGGCGCTCCAAGTTTATCTACCATACTATAAATCCCACATCGCAAAGCAACATCAAACCACATTCAATGTACATGTCATTACTATTGACCACTCGTGCTTTTTGTTGCTTTATGTTTATTTTTATGTGGTTTATTGAATGTTTACAAGATTTTTTGCATTTTACATGTGGATTTATTGATATTTTTTCAAAAAAGCCCTTTACAAATCCACACAATCGGGCATATAATAAAGTCACAAACAACAAGAAAGCATATTGAAGCAATCGCAAACCCAACAATAAACCACATTTAAACACGGAGGAAATATATTATGAAAATTCTTGAATCTAAATTCGTACAGGGCTTTATCAAAATGGCAGACGATGGATATCAGCAGGGATGGCACGAGAGAAACGGTGGAAACTTAAGTTATCGTCTGAAAGCAGAAGAAGTAGAGATGATCCGTCCACGACTGAACGCGCCAGGAGAATGGACCCCTATCGGTGTTGAGGTTCCGGGACTTGCCAGAGAGTTTTTCCTGGTAACAGGAAGCGGAAAATACTTCCGTAATATCATCGTTGACCCGGAAGTATGTCTTGCGATCATTGAGCTTGACGAGACAGGAACAAATTACCGTATCCGCTGGGGTCTTGTAGAGGGAGGAAGACCGACCAGCGAGCTCCCAACTCATCTGATGAACCATGAAGTAAAGAAAAAGCTTACCAACGGTAAACATCGTGTTATTTACCATGCACATACCACCAATACCATTGCACTTACCTTTGTTCTTCCTCTGGATGACAAAGTATTCACCCGTGAACTCTGGGAATCTGCAACAGAGTGTCCGGTAGTATTTCCGGATGGTGTGGGAGTTATCGGATGGATGGTTCCAGGTGGAAGAGAAATCGCGATCAAAACCGCTGAACTGATGAAAAAATATGATGTGGTTATCTGGGCGCATCATGGTATGTTCTGCTCAGGCGAGGATTTTGACCTGACCTTCGGACTTCTTCATACCGTTGAAAAATCCGCAGAGATCCTGGTTAAGATCTTATCCATGGCTCCGCAGAAACTGCAGACCATCACACCGAATGACTTCCGTGCTCTTGCAAAAGATTTCAAAGTAACTTTGCCGGAAGAATTCCTTTACGAGAAAAAATAAATTCTTCGGCTACACAGTTTTATATTATATAACTGTACTCCTATCTGAAACTTTATCAGAAACAACCAAATATTTGCTGATTTTTGCTGATAAATCTGGTATGATAAAAACATATCTGGTTTATCAGCCAATTAATTTCAGAAAGGATATGGATAAGGTATGGAAGAATTATATAAAGCGATCGAAGAGAAGATCAAGGCAAGCGGATACCCGCGAAAGATTTCCGGAGAGGAAGTTTACGACGACATCTGCGATCAGATTGATGGGAAAGAGAATGGAAGCTATGTGCTGCTTTCCAAATTTGATGATGATGTGATCTTTGAATATCATATCACAATTATGGACAGTGAATTTAATCTGGGTGTTCTTACCATGCGTACTCCGGAGGGTGTATTTGAGACAGATTTTGATAAATAAGTTAAGTACGGATTTTGATTTTGGGTCATGGATATAATACAGATGTCCATAACCACTGCTTAAGGTTTTTTGAACCCTACAGGGAATTTGAGATTTTCTTGATCTGATTAAATATATAGAGGCAGTTAGTTCACATAATTTATATTATGTGAACTAACTGCCTCTATATTTATATGCAATGCATGTCAAACGAATCAGTTGTTCCGCAGTCCCATTATTCATCAGTCCTCGCGAAGACGTACCGCCTTGGCCGCCTGACGCCGTCTGGCATCATCCAGAGCCGCATAATGCTTCTTAGTAGTATTGACATCCTTATGCCCCAAAACATCCGCTACAAGGTAAATATCACCGGTTTCCTGGTACAGGGCAGTACCATAGGTGCTGCGAAGCTTATGCGGGGTGATCTTTTTTGTAGTTGTGATCTCCCTGGCATATTTTTTAACCAGATTCTCGATAGCCTGAACACCGATCCGGCGGCGTTGGGTAGAATAGAAGAGAGCATGCTCATGGCCTGCCAGAGGCGTAATATTCTCCCTGACTTCCAGATATTTCTTCAATGCTTTTTCTACTTCAGGCCCAAAGTATACAACCATTTCATTTCCGCCTTTTCGGGTAACTTTGATTCCATTGTTTTTGAAATCTACATCCTCAACATCCAGTCCGACACATTCCGATACTCGGATCCCGGTACCAAGAAGGAGAGTAACAATAGCAAGATCTCTGTCCTTCGTTTTTTCATGGTACATCCGTTTCTGCCCGGTCAGCGTATCTCCGCAATGCTCAATATAATCCAGCAACATGGCAACCTCATCTGTATCCAGACGGATAATATTCTTATCATGGATCTTGGGCACATCGATCAGAACAGACGGGTTGGTGGTGATCATTTCATGTTTATAATAATAAGCATAAAAACTTCTTAAAGCAGAAATTTTTCGTTTGACGCCACGTTCACCATTTGTTTCCGTTTTGGAAGAGTCGGCGGATTTATAAACTTTGAGAAATTCTTCATATTCCTCAAGATCAACAGCCTTGACCTGATCCAGAACATCAACTGTGAAATCCGACATGGTTTTGTCTTTGAACATTGGATTTTGCTCCAGTAAAAACTGGAAAAATATACGAATGTCATATGCATAGGAAATTCTGGTCTTGGTTGTAGTCGTTGCATCAATAGCCCGGAAATAATCCCTGCAAAATGGCGGAAGCGTTTTTAAAACCTCACGGAGTTTTAAAGTATTGTCAATGTCATTTTGTTCGTGGTAAGTAATTTTGTTATCCATAAAAACTCCTTAATATATAAATTTTACATAATTTGCAGGAAATACCTGAAACATCTGTTAAAAGAAGTGGTTTTACACTCATCTATATCTATACGACAAACCCGAGTTTTTCAAATAGATAGGTAGTATAAACAGCTACTTCCTGCAAAATTGCCTGTTTTTGATAAATTTTCAAGTAAATAAAGTGCCTCCTTATGGAAGCACTTTTTATTATTATTTGTCGTTACCCTCTGAGGCTTTCATCAAAAATAACGGTAAACGGTCCGTCATTTTCCAAAGATACTTTCATATCTGCACCAAAAATTCCATGTTCTACAACCGGAACCTGTTTACTGGCTTCCGAAATAATATATTCATATAATTTATTTGCTTCATCCGGTGCACCGGCTTCTATAAAGCTTGGACGGTTTCCCTTACGGCAGTTTGCATATAAGGTAAACTGTGAAACCAAAAGCAATTCCCCGTTTACATCTGCCAGGGACAAATTGGTCTTTCCATTTTCATCCTCAAAAATACGAAGTCCCAGAAGCTTTTTCAGATACCAGTCTGCATCCTCTTTGGTGTCCTCACGGCCAACGCCGATCAGAACAAGAAACCCTTTTCCGATTTTTCCGACAATTTCTCCGTCTACTTTGACTTCTGCATGATTTACACGCTGAATTACAAATTTCATAACCTGTTCTTCCTCCGTCTCCGTCTGTTTTTCTGCTTCAATCGAAAGCCTATATATTTCGCCTGAATAAATTTAACTAAAAATGTAAACATTCGTTTAATTTCATCCCAAGCCCCGGACCAGATTCTGTTTTTTTCCGCTTTTACTGTAACTTCCTGTGCTTTTGATACGGATTTTTTCACTGGCATTGGCAGGACCTTTCCGGAAACGGGGTCTACACAATCAATATCTCTATAAAACTCAGCATCTGCAGACATATCTTTTTCATCAAGACTACGTCCGATCAGCTTCCATACAGCAGCATTCAGCACAGCAAATACCGGAACTCCAACGATCATTCCCGGAACTCCAAATAAACCACCACCGACCATGATTGCAACAATAACCATAAAGCTGGACAATCCGGTCGACTCACCCAGGATCTTTGGTCCAAGGATATTTCCGTCAAACTGCTGAAGGATCAGAATAAAGATCAGGAAATACAAGCTCTGAATGGGATCTACCAGCAAAATAAGAAGAAAACACGGAACTGCTCCCAGATATGGCCCGAAAAACGGAATAACATTTGTAACACCGACGATCACACTGACCAGAATCGCATATGGGGTTCCGATGATCGATGTTCCAACATAACACAATACACCGATAATTGCGGAATCCAGGATCTTTCCGCTGATAAATCCACCAAAGGTTTTATGCGTAAAACGCATGGAATGAACAAGAAAGGTTGCCCATTTGGTTGGAAGAACTGCATAAACAGCCATTTTTGCCTTGGCAACAAATCCCTCTTTATCCGCCAGTATATAAAGAGATACGATCGCTCCAATAAGGAAATTCTTCAAAAAAACAAGAAGATCCAGAAAGCTTGCGGATATATTTTTCATCATAAACTGCATCTGGGGAAGGATCGTATTTGTCAGATACTCCTGTAATCTGCTGGAATACTGATTGATCTGGCTGATCATATCCGGATTCAGTTTCCATCCCTTTTCCACGACGGAATTTAACCAGTTTTCCACTACACTTACATAATGAGGAAAACTGTAAATAATATTCATGATGCTTCGAATCAATTGAGGAAGGATCATCATGACAAGGGCATAAATGACCAGAAACATAAGAAATACAGAAAGGATCACACAGATCCAGCGTACTACTTTCCTCCCCTTTTTCTGAAGTATTTTATTCCTTTTTTCAAAAATCGGAAAAATGATCTTCCGCTCCAGAAAATTAACAATGGGGGTTAGCAGATATGCTATGGCAGCTCCATAAATGATCGGCGCCATAATACCGAAAAATGTTTTAATTCCGGTGATCAGAGATTTCATATGGAAAATCCCGTAATAAAATAAAATACTGGCAGCAATAACCAGAAATGCAGTCACACCTAACTGCACATAACGATGGTTCCAACGAATTTTCATAGTAATTTCCTCCACCAGGTGATTATAACATAGCATCTCTGGTTTGTGTCTAAAAAAAACATAAACATTATTTTCCAATAACCTGCAAAGATAAATTCCGACTTCAGGGTATCGCGCTGATACAGAAAACACCCCGCCATAAAATGGCAGGGTGCCTAAAAATCTGATGTTTATTTTTTCAGGCTGTCATAAATGTGAATGGCTTCGATAATTGCCTTCGCAGTTCCATCAATGCCAAGCTTGCTGCTATCCAGACAAAGATTATAGCTGTCCGCAGATCCCCATTTCTTGTTGGTATAATAATTATAGTAGCTGGAACGGCTTTTGTCTGTCTTGTTGATCATGTCCTTGGCCTCTTTGGCATTTTTATTGTATTTCTGAGCAATACGGTTGATACGCCAGTCAAGGTTTGCATGAACAAATACACTGAAACAATCCGGATTATCTGCAAGTGCATAATCCGCACATCTGCCGACCATTACACAGGGACCTTCTGAAGCCAGCTTCTTGATTGCCTCAAACTGTGCAAGAAAAATCTTATGGTTCATAGGCATGTCTGTAAATCCGGCTGAGGAATACCCAAATGAATAAGTATCCATTACAAGAGAATAAAGAAAACTGTTTGTTGGCTTCTCATCATGATGCTCAAACAGCTCCTTGCAGATCCCACTGTCATTGGCTGCGTGCTCCAGCAGCTCTTTATCATAGCATTTGATTCCAAAATATTTAGCAACTTCCTGGCCGATCTGTCTTCCGGCGCTGCCATATTTACGACCGATAGTAATAATAGAACTTGTTGTATTGTTACTCATAACAGCCACATCCTTTCTGCTCAGATTCAGCGAATTTGCAAATATTAACTCCGCTTCCTCTTTAATATAGTTATTATACACTATATTTCACAAGTTTTCCAGCTATTTTCGCAATTTTGTCAGCAATTTAACAAAATATTCCGGAAGTGGGGCTGTAAATTCCATATATTCCCCGGTACGTGGATGAACAAATCCAAGGATCATTGCATGAAGTGCCTGTCCCTCCAGATGATAGGGATTTCTGGATGAACCATACACCGTGTCCCCAAGAAGCGGATGTCCGATACTGGCCATGTGCACACGGATCTGGTGGGTACGGCCTGTTTCAAGACGACATTCCACATACGTGGCCTCGCCAAAACGTTCCAGCACTTTGTAATGTGTTATTGCGTCTTTACCATTTTTATGATTGATGGCCATTTTTTTACGATCTGTCGGATGCCGTCCAATAGGTCCCTCTATGGTTCCCTCATCCTCTTTCAGATTTCCCTGCACAACTGCCCGGTAGCGTCTGCGGATACTGTGACATTTCAGCTGTTCTGCCAGATCCCGGTGAGCAATATCATTTTTGCATACCAACAATGCCCCGGTGGTATCCTTATCAATTCTGTGGACAATTCCAGGCCGCATCACTCCGTTAATACCGGAAAGGCTGTCACCACAATGTGCCATAACTGCATTGACCAATGTTCCCTGATAATGCCCGGCTGCAGGATGTACAACCATCCCTTTGGGCTTATTAACGATCAGTACATCTTCATCCTCGTAAAGAATATCCAGCGGAATATCCTCCGGAACGATATCCGGCTCACTGGAATCCGGGATCTCCAGATGGATCCTGTCATTTTCACGGACCTTATAATTAGATTTGGCAGCCTTCTCTCCCACGGTAATCTGTCCTTCTTTCAGAAGTTTCTGAAGGAAAGACCTGGAAAGACCGCTGTCTTTCTCAGCAAGATAGCGGTCGATTCGTATACCTGATTCTTCTTTTTCTACTGTATAATCATATATTTCCATTTATATCTCCTACAAGAACAAACAGATACATGATATATCTCTCTGCCCGGATCACTGTTTGATATTCAGAAACGCAAAATCATCATCTCTGTATTTCGTGCATACAAACAGGATCAGAAAAATTCCACTTACAACCACATAAACATCCGCAAGATTAAATACCGGAAAATCGATCAGGGAGAAATAGATAAAATCGATCACATATCCTCTGAAAAAACGATCGATAAAATTTCCCAGTGCACCAGCTGCAAGTACTGTAGCAATGGTGAGCAACGGCAGATAAAACCGCTCTTTCGGAATACGGATCCATGCATAGAGGATCACTCCCAGAAACAGTACACTCACAATGGCAAAAAAGAGTACACTTCCCTGAAACATTCCAAACGCAATTCCCCTGTTTTCCGGATAGAGATAATGAAGTTCAAGTACGCCAGGAATCAGCGAAACCGATGGTTGTCCTTTCAGATACAGATATGACAGCCATTTTGCTCCCTGATCCGCAGCCACGAGTAAGATCAGCAAAAAAATGTCCCCCGACATACACTTACTAAAAGACATTTTCTGATGATGGTTAACACGACTGATCATAGAGTTATCTCCTGAATACAGGAAAGCATTTCTTCATCGGTAACTGTTTTGTCGATAAAGCTTTTTCCGATACCATCCATCAGGATAAACCTGATATGTCCCTGTTCCATTTTTTTGTCTTTCTTTGTTGCGGAAAGAACTTCTTCCGGGATAAGACCATCTACATGCACCGGAAGATCGTAATCCGAACATCCCTGGCAGATTTCCTGATATTCTTCTTTGGTCAGAAGTCCTCGTTTCATGGAAAGATATGCCGCTGCCACCAGTCCGACTCCCACACACTGTCCGTGGAGCAGGGTGAAATTCTTAAGTTTTTCTACTGCATGCCCCACAGTATGTCCCAGGTTAAGAAGCGCACGCTCTCCCTGTTCCTTAGGATCACGTTCCACAACGCCTGCTTTGATCTCACAGCATCTGCGTACCATTCTGGCAATCTGTTCCATATCCAGCTTTTTGATCCCTTTCTGCTCACAGCATACATAGCGGAAAAAATCTCCATCACAGATCAATCCTGTTTTTAAGATCTCACCCATTCCGCAGGCAAACTGTTCTGCCGGAAGCGAAGAAAGAGTGCTTAGATTCATATATACAAGACGTGGCTGGTGAAAAGCTCCTACCATGTTTTTGTACTGCTGAAAATCTACGCCGGTTTTTCCGCCAACGCTGCTGTCTACCTGTGCAAGCAGTGTTGTCGGTACCTGAATGAAGTCAATCCCCCTGAGATAAGTTGCCGCGCCAAATCCGGTAAGGTCGCCTACCACACCACCGCCTAATGCAACAAGCAGACTTTTTCGGTCAAGACCATTTTGGATCAGGGCCTGATACAATGCCGAAACGGTATTAAGGTTTTTGTTTTTTTCTCCTGCCTCAAAGGTGAACACAGAAATATCGGAACTTACCTCACTTAAAACCTGTTTTACAGATTCTTCATACAGTGGTCCCACATTAGAATCTGTTACAATGCAGATTTTTCTGTCAACAAGTCCTTCTTCCTTCATAACCTGTGCCAGATTAGAAAAATCTTCTTCAAAACAGATGGGATAATGAAAATCACCTTCTCGTTTTACAAGTAATTTTGATGCTGTCATTGCGTTTTCCTCCTAGCTGTTCAGATATAAAGCAGAATCCGTACCCCAAGACGTCCTTTTTTTGTCTGACGGGATACTCCATCATAAATAAAACGTCCCTTTTTCCGAACGGATATGATGTCTCCCTCTTTGGGCTCATAACCATTGGATGTGATCAGTTTTCCATTTACAAAAACAAGCCCTTCTTCAATACAATGCACAATACTGCTTCTGGAAGTCCCAAAAGCCAGTGCGATCAGAGAATCCAGGCGTACGGACGCACAGGTTCCACTAACTGGTTTCAGTTCCGGCCTCGGAAGATCACCCGGATCTTCTATCTTCGACGCCACAACTGTGGTATGTCTTACACGACACAGATTCTCCAGAAAAAAATCTGTCATCTGACGCAGACAAAAAAAACTCGCAGTATGATCTTCTATAAGAATATCCCCAACAACACTCCTGTCAACCCCAAGATTCAGGATCGCTCCCAAATAATCCCGATGTGTCAGATCTTCTGAAAATTTCACTGCTTTTGGCTCAAGCCGGATACAATCAATGGGATAATCCCATGTAAAAGCAAGAGCATCAGGGTGAAAGGCTACCATCTGACGCTCTGCATTCTCATATCCGCCAAAACCTTCCGCTGTAACACCCAGCTTATGAAAATTCTGACTGTTTAAAATATTCCGTTCATTTAAATTAAGAAAATCCGTAAATGTGGTAATATCTCTCTGATAGGCCAGATTTGCCAGTTCACGGATTCTCTTAACAAAAAGTTCTTCTTTATCCATGAGGTTAATAACCCACTCTAACAGACGGCACAGAACCGCCAAGGATATTCTGAAGATCACCTGTAATATCTACATTATATGGTCCAAGTACAAAAATATAGCTGGATACCTGCTGAAGGCTTCCTCCAAGTGAATAACATGCACCGGAAGTAAAATCGATGATCCTCTGTGCAAGCTCCACATCGATTCCTTCAAGATTCAGGATCACGGTAGAATTATCGACCAGTGTATCCGCAATTTCTCTTGCTTCCTCCATGGTTGTAGGCTTGATCACACAAACTTCCATATTTGCAGCCTGGGAAGAACGCTTGCTTGTACGCATTGGGGTAATCTTAGAAGAAGGTGCCGGTCTGGAAATACGTTCCTGCCTTGCCGGGGCCTTGGCTGCAGCTGTCTTTGCAGATGACTTGGCAACAGGTGCCTTAACCGTTTCATCTTCCGGCTCATCCTCTAGAAAATCCTCTTCCTCGTCATTTTTTTTCTTGGAAAATTTCTCAAAAAATTTCTTCTTTGGTTTCTCTTCCATATCATCATCTTCATCGAGGAAATCGTCATCATAATCGTCCTCATCCTCAAGAAGGCTATCATCTAACAATTCGTCATCGTCATAATCGTCGTTCAGTTTGATGGCATCTAAAAACTTGTCTAAAACGCCCATTTTAAATCTCCAATCTTATTAGTCTTATAATGCGTAATTTCTTGCACCAAAAATACCAGTGCCTACACGCACCATCGTAGCGCCCTCCTGCACGGCAACCATGTAATCTCCGGTCATTCCCATACTCAGAACACTCATAGTAACATTATTAATGTTTTTAGCAGCAATGTCAACACTTAATTTCTTAAGTTCACGGAAAATTTCGCGATTTTCCTCTGCATTATCAACATAGGGAGCAATTGTCATGAGCCCCTTTATCCGAATGTGTGAAAAATCTGCGATCTGTTCTATAAACGGTAAAACTTCTTCCGGTTTCAGACCAAATTTACTTTCTTCCTGCGCTACATTTACTTCTATAAGGATCGGAACAATAACCGCTTTTTTCGCTGCTTCTTTTTCAATCGTCTCGGCCAGGCGAAGCGAATCTACAGAATGGATCATTGCAACTTTATCCACAATATATTTTACTTTATTACGCTGAAGATGTCCGATCATATGCCATTTGACATCTGAAGGCATCTGATCATATTTATCCACGATCTCCTGCACTTTGTTCTCTCCAAAGACACGTGCTCCGGCATCATAAGCCTCCTTCAGCATCTCCACCGGTTTGGTTTTGCTTACTGCGATCAGTGTGACTTCATTCGGATCTCTGTTAATTTTATTGCAGGATTCATTAATATTTTTCTGCACCTGTGCCAAATTTTCCGCTACCATGATATAAATCCTCCTTTAATCAGTAAAGTATATCCTGTTCACTTACTTTATCTGCATTTTTCACAATACGGTCATATCGGACAAGCCCATTATAGGTTTCCTTTGATACAACCGCATATTCCTCATTTTCATCCAGGATCTCGATCCGGCGGAATACCGCATATCCCTGATTGACACAGAAAACTCCCTCCAGAACTTCTGTATCTCCGATGATAAACTTCTCTCCACTATCCGGATCAACAAGAGCATCTCCTTCTTTAAATTTATTCTTGTCTACGTAATAAATATAGCTTGTTTCCTGTGTTTCTTTGTCTGTGATCTCATCACGGCCATAGATACCGGCATTGACAAAGGTTGTCGTACTGTCGCCCTTTTTATTTCTGCCGGAAAGCATAAATCCGGATTGCTGTGTTTCATCATCCGTCGTAAGATATTTGGAAGGTATTGCATAAAACTCCTTCGTTACGATAGAAGATAACGGGATCTTTAAACCTGTCACATTGTTCGTGACAAGTTCTATTTCCAGAAACCGGTCTGACGCATATCGGATCAGTCCCTTATTAAAATCAATCTTACCGTATTTAGCCCCATCGATCTCCATGATTGAAAAGTCTCCTGTCTGCGTCAGATCATCTTTCAGAAACTTGACGCGGATCGATGTACGCTCCTTCAGATTAGCAGCCTGCTTCTCACTTAAAGGAATCAAAAGACTCCAGCGTTCATCTGTAATGATCGTATAAATATCATCTCCGGCCTTTATCTGTCCATCTGTTTTCAGATCCGTTTCCTGATAGGAATTCTGATCAAAATCAGCAGCTGTGACATTATCAACGGTTTTGGTTTCGTAGCCATCTGTAGAATACAGGATGATCCCGTCTGTCTGCGCACGGCGGATATTCGGATCACTGGAAACTATTGTTGTAACTGTGGCTTCCTCTCCATCTTCAGACGTCGTGCTTGCAGAAGAAGCTCCCGAACTGTCTGAAGCATACTGAAGGATGCTTCCATTGAGCTGATATTTAAAACTATAGGCACTGTTGAATTTGCTGGGATCAAATCCTTTGGAAAAGCTTTGCATATTACTGCGTATATCCGCCAGTTCCTCTCTGCTCAGAGAGGTTACATTGTCTGCAGATCTTGAACTGTTCAGGCTGTAGACAGCACCGTTGGCATTGATCTTGGTACCTTCCCTTGCGTAATATGTAACGTAACCGCCCGCATCTGCCTGCACTACGTTCTCTGTCATGATCGCCAGCCCTGTGTATGTCTCATTCATGGATAACGGACCGGAGGGAACCTGATAAGATTCCATATGAGAAGCTGTAAGATAAAGAATCACACTAAAGATCATATAGATAAAAATTGCTCCGAACATTACAGTTCCAATGTTCAGACCAAAAATTTTACGAAGCTTTGCTAAGAATCCCGGAGTTTTTCCGGAATGTACTTTATTATCCGGCAAATGAATGCCTCCTTTACATCGTTCATCTCTTAAAGTTCGTTTTATTGTAACATTTTATTTAAATGAATACAAGCTTTAAAACGTGCGAACATACTTTCCGAATATCCGTTTGCCATTTTTTCAAAAGTATGTTATACTATTCAAAATATAATTTCGTGATGCTGTCATATTATGGTCGACAGCAGATAAAATCAACCCAGGGAGGTAAGTACACATGACATATGGCAGAATCAGTAAAAAGCAGCAGGAAATACTGGATTATATGAAAAATGAGATCCTTAACAGAGGTTTTCCGCCCTCCGTCCGTGAAATCTGTGAAGCAGTAAACCTGAAATCCACATCTTCCGTTCACTCCCATCTGGAAGCTCTGGAAAAAAACGGATATATCCGCAGAGATGCCACCAAGCCCCGTGCGATCGAGATCATTGATGATAATTTCAATCTGGTCCGCCGCGAGGTTGTCAATGTTCCTCTTGTAGGCACTGTTGCTGCCGGACAGCCGATCCTGGCAGTGGAAAATATCGATGCTTACTTTCCGATCCCGGCTGAATATATGCCCAATGAACAAAGTTTCATGCTGACTGTCAAAGGCGACAGTATGATCAATGTAGGTATTTTTGATGGAGATCAGGTTCTTGTAAAGCAGCAGGCAACAGCAGAAAACGGCGACATGGTAGTTGCTCTGATCGATGATTCTGCAACAGTTAAGACTTTCTACAAAGAAAATGGTTATTATCGACTTCAGCCGGAGAACGACAATATGGAACCGATCATCATCACCGGTAATCTGCAGATCCTCGGCAAAGTATTTGGTGTATTTCGTTTCTTTTCATGATAATATAAACAACAGATCCCACCCAATGTAATGTGATTTAAAAAGAGAGATATCTTTAAGGTAGCTGTACAGCCCCACAAAGATATCTCTCTTTTTTTTCAGCAGAAAACTTCTGCTTTTTGATTTCTTCTTATTTAGTTCACATAATATTTTTACAGTAAACTAATATAACAAATTTTACTCATTCTCACCAAGAAATTCTTCCGCATCAAGAATCTTGCCGTCTCTCCAAATCCTCTCAAGATCGTAGAAAAGTCTGTTTTCCTCATCAAAGATATGGATGATCATATCACCGTAATCCATGAGGACCCAGCTGGAGTTTCTGGTTCCCTCGATCTGTTTTGCTTCATATCCGGCACGGCCAAGCATTTCATCTGCATTGTCAACCATTGCCTGTACCTGATTCTGGTTGGAAGCACTTGCGATCACAAAATAATCTGCGATCACGGAAACCTCATGGATATCAATGATCTTGATATCCTTTGCTTTTTTATCATCCAGTGCCTTGCAGGCGATCCGGACCATCTCTTTTTCGATACTCATAGAATTTTAATCCTCCTGTCTGTTGGCTGCATCCTGCATTTTTCTGTCATGGAGTTCTTTATAATAAACATAAGCATCCCTGGTCGTACTGTCGATTTCCTTGGGATTTTCCTCCAGATATTCCAGTGTATCCTTTAAAATCTCATACATACACTCATCCAGATCTTCAAAAGCAATCTTTCGCACCTTCGCAAGATTCGGAGCTTTGTCACGCATTGGTTCAATATAATCTGAAATATATACGATCTTCTCAAGAAGGCTCATTCCCGGTCTTCCTGTTGTATGATAAGTGATCGCTGTCAGGATCTCTTCGTCTTTAATATCATATTTACTGCTGGCCACATAAGCCCCCAGTTTGGCATGAAGAAGAAACGGATGATCCTTTTCAAAATCTGATACCGGAATATCATGCTGGCTGCACAGCTTCAGTTTCTTTTTATTAGGAATACACTTTGCACTGTCATGAAGAAGTCCTGCAGCCTGTGCATCCTCCAGATCATAATCATAAACCATGGCAAGCGCAGCACAAGTGTACATAACCCCCATTGTATGCTCAAATCTGGCCTCATCCAGATATTTGGAAAGTTTCTTTTTTATCTTGATAAAATCATATTTTCCCATCTGAATCATTTCCTTTATAGATATCGTTTTTCTCAATATAGGAAATCACAGGCTTGGGAACATAATAGCGGAGACTCTGCCCGCTTTCATGCCAGGAACGGAGCAGCTCACTGGAAACATCAATATTCATGGTATCCAGTCGAATAAAATTCCCGTTATACTTCTGTGACAGAAGTTGCATCTGCTGATCAAGTTCCTTCAATGGAGTATGATCTCTGGTTGCCACTACCAGTACTGCTTCCTGACAAATGCGTTCCGGTTCCATCCAGGTATCAAAATTAAAAAGCGAATCTGCACCGATGATAAAATAATACTCTGTGTCCGGATTCGCTTTATTCAGCTGTTCCAGAGTCCGGTAAGTATACGTATAGCCTTCCTCATGCATCTCGATCAGAGACAGCTCAAAGTGAGGATTATCCTCTATGGCAAGACGGACCATTTCCGCACGCTGTTCATCAGTCGCTCTGCCCTTACGGTTCCGTTTATGAGGTGGATTTCCGCAGGGCATGAACAAAACTTTATCAAGCTCAAGCTGTTCATAGGCTTTTTCTCCCAGGATCAAATGCCCCATATGAATGGGATCAAAAGTACCACCCATGATTCCTATTTTTTTTGTTGCTTTGCTCATTTATAACCTCCCGAGATTACGGAAGAATGATTTTTTTCTTGTCCTTTTTACCTTCTCTGTAGAGAACGATCTTTTTACCGATCACCTGTACTACCTGAGATCTTGTTCTCTCTGCAAGAACCTGTGCCATTTCACGTGGATCCTCCAGACAGTTCTGAAGAACGCTGATCTTGATCAGCTCTCTTGCTGCAAGAGCTTCCTCAACAGCAGCGGTATTTTCAGGAGTAAGACCACCCTTGCCAAGCTGAAGGATCGGATCCATTGTCATGGCAAGGCCTTTTAAATATGCTCTCTGCTTACTTGTCATTGTCATACCTCTTATTTATAATAATCAAAATCAAAGCCATACATACGAACCGTATCGCCTTCCTGGATACCGGCTTTTTCCAGTTCCTCCAGGATACCGCCCTCTTTCAGGAATTTCTGGAAGAAGGCAAATCCCTTCTCAGAATCCAGATTTGTATAGCCAAGCATTTTTTCAATCTTAGGACCTTCCACAAGGAATACTTCCGGATCTTCCTCGCTGCGCTCCACAGTAAACGGAAGATTTTCATTTACAAGAACATCTTCCGGGAAGAATTCCTGTTCAAACACTACCGGTTTCATCGGGCTCTTATCCAGAAGCTCTTTCACATGGAAAAGGAGTTCTCTGACACCCTGCCCGGTAACGGCTGAGATTGGATAAACCGAAATACCCTGTGGCTCAAATTCTGCTTTCAGTTGATCAATAGGGCTTTCTTCGCCATCATCAAAAATACAGTCAATCTTGTTGGCTGCGATCACCTGCGGTCTTGCTGCAATTTCCGGATTGTAGGCCTCCAGTTCTTTATTGATCTTGTGGATATCCTCCACTGGATCACGACCTTCTACGGAAGCGGCATCTACAATGTGGATGATAACTCGTGTACGCTCAATATGACGGAGGAATTCATGTCCAAGTCCCACACCTTCTGATGCACCCTCGATCAGTCCCGGGATATCAGCGATAACAAAGCCGCCGTTATCAGTATCTACAACTCCAAGATTAGGGCTCAATGTTGTAAAATGATAGTTGGCGATCTTCGGCTGTGCATTTGTCACACGGGAAAGGAAAGTAGATTTACCAACATTCGGAAATCCTACCAGACCGACATCTGCGATCACTTTAAGTTCAAGGAGAACCTCAAGTTCCTGAGCCGGCTGTCCAGGCTGGGCATATTTCGGTACCTGCATGGTAGCTGTTGCATAGTGCTGATTGCCTTTTCCACCACGACCGCCTTTTAATACGACCTGTCTGCGATTCTCACCGGACATATCTGCAATGACTTTACCGGATTCCGCATCCATGATAACTGTTCCTTCCGGAACCTTCAGGACCACATCCTTACCGTCTGCACCATGGCAGCGTTTTTTACCGCCTTCCTGGCCATCCTCAGCTTTATATTTTCTTCTGTGTCTGTAGTCTCCGAGAGTATTCTGGCCCTCGTCGATCTCAAAAATCACATCACCGCCACGGCCACCATCGCCGCCATCCGGCCCGCCATTGGGTACATACAGCTCACGTCGGAAGCTTACATGTCCGTCGCCGCCTTTACCGGAGCGGATAATGATCCTTGCTCTATCTGCAAACATATTACACCTCTATTCCAAAAAAAGGCTCCAAACCGGATCGATTTGAAGCCTTTTACCTATTTCATTACTCTGCGTCTACAGGAACGATAGAAACCTGTTTCTTATCGCGACCTTTTCTTGTGAATCTTACGACTCCGTCTGTAAGTGCAAATAAAGTATAGTCTTTACCGCAGCCTACGTTTTCACCTGGGTGAATCTTGGTTCCGCGCTGTCTGTAAAGAATGTTTCCGGCTTTTACAAACTGTCCGTCTGCTCTTTTCGCACCTAATCTCTTAGACTCGGAATCACGACCGTTCTTTGTAGAACCAACTCCCTTTTTATGTGCGAATAACTGAAGGTTCATCTTCATCATTGTTGTTACACCTCCTTGACTTTTACTGTCAAATATCGATTGTTATAACTACCAGCAATTTCCGTCAGACCGAGAAGTAAGGAATCCATAAGGAGCATCCCCCGTTCAGAAAGATCATTTCTGAAATGAATGGAAACAAATCCATCCTCTTCCTGCACATCAAATTTATCATCTGTGAATTTCTCAAGAGAATTCACCGTGGTAATGATCAGTGCAGATACCGCAGCACAGACAATATCCTGTCCGGCTTCTGCATAACCGGCATGTCCCTTCGAAATAAATTCTTCGTAAGATCCGTTTTTCTTTCTGACTTTAATTGTAATCATGATGACACCAGATTAACCGTTAATCTTTTCGATCTTAACCTTGGTGTACTGCTGTCTGTGTCCGTTTTTCTTGTGATATCCAGTTTTGCGTTTGTATTTGTAAACGATGACCTTGCGATTCTTACCGTTTTCAACTACAGAAGCGGTAACACTGGCATCTTTTACATCCTCGCCAACCTTTAATCCGTCATTGCTGACTGCGATCACGTTGTCAAATGTTACGGTTTCACCAGCTTCTACACCGAGCTTTTCAACTTTAATTACGTCACCCTCGGCAACCTTGTACTGTTTACCACCTGTTGCAATAATTGCGTACATCTGTGGCACCTCCTAATTATTTACTCGCCAAATTCGGTGGCTCCTGTTCTGAAACTGAAGCTCTTTAACCTCTTTGTGCGGCATACTCGATTATCATAACAGTGACATACTGTTATGTCAATAGTTTTTTTGATATTTTTATTATTTTTTTGTAAGCTCCCGAATGTCCTCGATCACCGGACGTCTTACTTTCTTTCTGGTCATTTCCAGGATATGCAATGGTGTGATATCAATGGCCCTGCTCTTTATCGGATCTTTTCTGAGGAGCTTCTGTAAAACATGAAAGAGTTCATCTCTGTGATCCGGATTTTCCATGTTGATAAAATCGATCAGGATAATACCTGAAAGATTACGCAGCCGTAACTGCCGGCCGATCTCCGCAGCCGCTTCCAGATTGATCTTGCGAAAGGTTTCTTCCATTTTCTTCTTTCCGGTATATTTTCCACTGTTTACATCAATGGATACAAAGGCCTCCGTCTGCTGGATCACCAGAAATCCGCCGCTGTTCAGCCATACCTTTTCTTTCTGGATCGCATCCAGTGCGGTTTCCACGCGATACAGCTTATAAAGCGGAAGAAGTTTGTCCTGATAAAAACGAAGCTTTTCTTTAAGCTCCGGGCTGATCTCTTCCAGATATCCCCGGATCATTTCCCCGATTTCCGGCACGTCGGTAATGATCTCATCCAGGTCACGGCCATAAGCATCTCTTACAGCCGCCACATAAAATGGTTCTGTCTCCAGTACAAGACTGAAACAGGTACGGTTCCGTCCCTGAACTACGGCTTTATGGTAGCGGCCCTTCAGCCACTCCAGTTCCTTCAGGATCTCTTCTTTGGAAGCGTCTGCGGCATTGGTCCGGACAATGATACCGAATTCCTTATCCGGACGCTCTGCTTCCTCTTTCAGCCATCCGCTGAGGCGATGGCGATCTTCCAGTGCCAGCTTGGAAGACAGACCAAACTTTTTATCTCCTGTAGTGAGAACAAGATATCTTCCCGTAAAATTCAGATTGGATGTCAGTGCCGGAAGTTTTCCCTTCATGGCATCCCTGCTCACCTGTACCAGGAGCTCATCTCCAGGCCGCAATGGTCCGTTTCCTTTTCTTCCTGCGGAAAAAACAGCTCTCTGTGCCTCTGCAAGAGAATAGTAGCATCTCTTTCCAGGCTCGATCTGCACAAAAGCCGCCTGGATATTGGATGCGATATTTTCGACCTGTCCGGTGTATATATTTCCAAGAATGGATTTTTCCTGATCGGATTCCAGTCGGATCTCAACGATCCGTTCCTCCTCTGAAAGGGCCGCTACTGTACAGGGCACACCATGGATCTCCATTCTTGTTATGATCAGTTTACTCAATTTCCTCACCTAATGATTCCAGAGTCACAAAACGTGGGCTTGCATTTTCTCCTTTATCGGCATACATTTCCAGACGTTTCACTGTGAAGGCAAATTCCGGAAGTTCTTCTCCAATCCAGTGGAAAAAGGTGTTTGTTACCATCTCCGGCTTCGTATAATTAGAGCTTGCAGATGCCAGCATATAAAAGAACCCATTCTCTCTTACTTCCATTTTATAGATATTCGGACGAAGATCGATCTCCTTTTCGCTGCGCTTGGTCTGCTTGGTCACTTTGATCTCCGGCTGTGCCAGAAATTCTTTCACACGGCTTTTCCAGTCAATAGAAGGCTCTTTGCCCGGACGGAACTCCACAAGATAATCTGCTGCTGCCACCAGTGCCATCGCTTTACCCGCTTTTCCATCCTCTACCTTGCGGACGCTAACGATATGCATCCCCTCTGCCATCTGTTCCTCCAGACGGGCTGCGATCTCTGCAGTAGGCATATCTTCTGCCATTTCCAGGTCAAAATAATCTCCGAGACTCTCCATCCCCACTCCAAGTGGAACCGCAAAAGACATGATCATATGCGGGCTGTATCCACCGGAAAACGCTACCGGAAGCTCTGCACGACGAAGTGCTTTCTGGAAATAACGCATGGTATCCAGATGTCCCACAAACTTCATAGGACCTTCTTTGCTGAATTTAATTCTTACCTTCAAGGCAGACACCTCCTTTAAATTTCATAGCTCCACATGCAGAACATTTCTGACGGCAGTTTTCCGTCACAACACCCTCTTTTGCACGCTGCCATTCACGCTCCAGGAATCTGCGGCTGACACCGGTATCAATGAAATCCCATGGAAGGATCTCATCCAGGCTTCTTTCACGAAGTGTGTAGAATGTCATATCCACTCCGCATTCAGCCATAGCTTCCTTCCAGATATCATAATCAAAATTTTCTGTCCAGGCATCGTAAAGGGCACCTTTTTCATAAGCCTTCAGGATCACATCCGCGCATCGTCTGTCCCCGCGTGCGAGAAATCCTTCCAGAGCTGTTACATCCGGTTCATGCCAGTTATAACGGATACTCCTCTGATTCAGCTGGGCGCGGACTTCATTTTTAACCACCTTGGCTTTTTCCACAAAATCCTGCTCTGTATACATTGGTGCCCACTGAAATGGGGTAAACGGCTTCGGCACAAAGAAAGATGTGCTGACGTTGATCTGTACCTTACCTTTACGCTGTTCTTTCGGAACTACCTCATAATAGGTCTCTGCGATCTTCTGTGCCAGATGAGCAATTCCCTTCATATCGTCTTCTGTTTCTGTAGGAAGACCGAGCATAAAGTAAAGCTTCACCTGATTCCAGCCACCCTTGAATGCTTCGCCTGCACCATGAAGGATCACTTCCTCTGTCAGACCTTTGTTGATAACGTCACGAAGTCGCTGAGAACCGGCCTCCGGAGCAAAAGTCAGGCTGCTTTTCTTTACATCCTGCACTTTACTCATAACATCCAGCGCAAACGCATCGATCCTGAGAGATGGTAAGGAAATATTAACAGCCTTTCCATGAAACTCTTCGATCAGGAAGTTCACCAGTTCTTTCAGCTGGGAATAGTCACTGGAGCTTAAGGAACTAAGGGAAATCTCTTCGTGTCCTGTATTTTTCAGCATGATACGTGCGGATTCTTTCAGAGTCTCCACATCACGTTCACGGGTAGGACGGTAGATCATTCCTGCCTGGCAGAAACGACATCCACGGATACATCCTCGCTGGATTTCCAGAGTTACACGATCCTGTGTAGCTTTAATATGTGGAACAACCGGTGCTTCCACTGCACGGTATTCCTTCTCCATATCTATAATCAGCTGTTTCTGGACTTTTTCCGGAACGCCAGCCTCTGTTGGCGCAAAGGATGCGATCGTGCCGTCTTCTTTATAGGTAACTTCATAAAGAGATGGAACATAAATTCCAGGGATCTTAGCTGCTGCCAGAAGAAAATCTCTCCTGCTGCCGCCAGCTTTCTTATTGGCCTTATAAGCATCAAAAAGAGCATCATAAACCGTCTCGCCCTCTCCAATATAGAACAGGTCAAAAAACGGCGCCAGCGGCTCCGGATTATACGCACAGGCACCACCACCGATCACAATCGGGAAATCCTCACCACGGTCCGCACTTTTCAGCGGAATCCCGCTGAGATCCAGTACCTGGAGGATATTGGTATAACACATTTCATAACCAAGAGTAATACCAAGAAAATCAAAATCACGGATCGGCTCCTGGGACTCCAGTGCAAATAACGGGATATTCTGTTCCCTCATCACTTTATCCAGATCCGGCCACGGAGAAAAAAGGCGCTCACACCAAACATCCTCACGCTGGTTGAACATGTTGTAGAGGATCATCATACCGAGGTTGGACATGCCGATTTCGTAGACATCCGGGAAGCACATTGCAAAACGGATTTCTACCTCATTTTTATCTTTCATTACAGAGTTGACTTCGCCGCCGATATAGCGGGCAGCTTTGTCAACTTTGAGCAAAATTTCATCACTTAATGCTAATTTTCTCATTCTATCCCTTTCTAAAATTAGTAATATTTCACAAAGAATTTAAAGATATAAAATTCAGTGAAACATCAAAAATGTTTATATTTGTAAGCCAATTCTTGTGTAAAAAGTTGCTATAAAATGGTGCCCAAAACCCCGTTTGGTCAAAAATGGACATTTTTTCAACTTGCCAACAATGGTTATCATTACCCACAAACAGTTAATATCCTGCGGATTTTCGCGAACTTATCGTAAAGAAAAATGGCATTTTGTATATTAAAATACAATGCAATGCCAAATATCACTAATAGCACAAAATTGACATACCTTCTCCCTATTATAATCATCTATGGTTAGGATTTCAAGAAAATTGTGTTCTTAACTGTATATAGCGATTGCATCCTTGTGCAGGGAGAATAATCCGGATCCGGACTCCAGTAAGGTTTCCTGGCATTTCATCAGTATTTAAAAAGAAATTCCACCATCTGCGTATTTGCACGTTTACTTTCCTCCATTTCAGGAAAAGTTGTACTAAAAGCATGCGGAAGTTTTTTGTCCACCTCATAATCTTCAAGATGACAGATCACACCGGCTTTTTTTATCGCTTTTGCATACTGTCTACTGTAATTTCGAAGAGTATCTCCATAAGCTGTGACCAGAAATGACGGTGGCAGGTTTCGGATAATTTCTTTGTTTTCCGGATTTATATATGGATAAAACGAACTCTTTTTCCAGTGTTTCCCGTAAATATAGGAGGGAAGAAAAATCCCTATACTGTCCGGTTTGGTTGTATAATACATTCCACTTGCCAGACCCAGCGCCCGAATTTTCAGATCATTTGGAACAACCTGAAAAGCCTTTGCCAATTCAGGACTTTTTAACATAGCGGCCAGATATACGCACAGGCTCGCCCCCGCACTGGTTCCTGTCATATAAATATGTTCTCCGTCACCATCATAGGTTTCAAAATATCTCTTTTTCCCCTCCAGCTATGAAACAATCTACTATTAATACAAATGAATTTTCTTCTCTACAAGTCTGTCACCTTCATACTGCAATTTTACAGAAAAAAAGCGTTTTTCTCCTGAAAGGAGCAGATCAAGAAATACCTGATCCCCCTCCCATGCCGGAAGATTCGGCACCATGGCTTTGTCAACCCAGCAAAGTTCTCCCTCATCACATTCAATCAGTTCTCCTGCATATTCATCGGCCGTGAACACACACATAAGTTCTGATTCGCATTCACTGTTTATAAATGTCACCAGGCCACGGAACTTATAGGAGGTAAGTGTCAGCCCTGTTTCCTCTTTCACCTCACGAACAAGGCATTCTTCCGGAGTTTCCTGACTTTCCACATGCCCGCCAACGCCGATCCATTTGCCCTCATTCATATCATCCTGTTTTTTTACTCTGTGAAGCATCAGGAATTTATCATCGTTTTCTATATAACATAATGTCGTTGTCGTCATTTGATCCCTTCTTTCAGTTCCATCATCCTGCCACTGCCAGTGTGATATAAACCAGGATTGAGACCACACAATACAGAGAATTTGTTGTGGATGCATAAGCACTGCTCTCTTTCTTTCTCAGAAAAGTCTGCATACTGAATGTAGCAGGCGAGGACATATATGTAATAACCGCCAGGTTCAGAAGCCTGGAACCTCCTACCAAATATTTTACTGCCATGAGAACTCCCGCAATCATCACTGCCTGCAAAAGGACTCTCAGCAATATGGTTTTGAGGCAGGGGCTGATAAGTTCCGGCGCAAGTTCCATACTGTACCCAACTACAATAAGAATAATCGGCGTAATGGCCGTTGTCAGAATATTCTCCACACTGAGATAACAATTGCCAAAAGGACTGTCCAGAAGCCGGGTGATCATTCGTGTCAGTCCCACAATAATTCCAAGAACCGTTCCTATAAAAGCAGGGGTTCGCAATGCACTGTAAAACAGGCTTTTTGCATTGATCTTTTCCCCGTTTTCCGTCTGTCCCAGCATTCCCATATACACACTGAATCCAAAAAGAAGTCCCGCAATATCCAGCACTGCAATCTGTGAAAGATTTTCGCTGCCACAAAGACTTGTATACAACGGGTAAGCCATCATTCCACCTTCATAGATACAGATCAGAAACGGAAGATATTTCTTATATGGCTCGTCCATAAATCTTTTCATCCAGAATCCTGCCCCAAATGAAATCAAGAGCATCACAAACATGATCAGAACCAAAATTCCGATCTTTCCACTGTACTCTGCTGTTGCCAGTGCATGAAAAATTGCCACAGGAAGCATAATATTTGTTACCAGTGTTTTCATGTTATTGACACCACTCTGATCTAAAAGTTTCCATTTTCTGCACAGGATTCCAAGAATGATCATCGCCAGTACAGGCAAAACAATCTCCAAAACTTCCATCTCTCTGTCTTCCTCTCCATTGTCTTTAATCTTTTGTTTTTATCTGTTTCTGTGCATCTGCAAAATCTCCATCATCACTTCATATACCGCCATATTCTCTCTCACCACCAGAGCCAGGCTCTCTTTCGCCTGATTCAAAAGATGAAAAAGTTTTCGTACACTGGAATATTTTTCCGCGGAGCACCTGGATCTTAAATATCCTTTTTCGTCGTAATAATACTGTTCATCCAGCAATACAACGATCTTCTCCGCATCTCTCACTGCCTGGATACCAAGCTGTCCAGAACCCTCTGGCATCCGCTGCTGATACCCCTGTCCCGCAAAATCATTCAGAAAATTTTCCACCTCGCGGTCATTATTGGCATACACCACTGCAATATGCGGATACCATCTGGGGCTTCTTTTTTCCGGCAGGTGCATCATGTTCTGGATAAAAGAGGAAAGTTCCGCATTGGTACGGATCCGGTTTGTCAGATGGAATTTCTGGATCTCCGGCAGATTTCCCAGGCTTTCCACAATGCTACGATCCATCTCTTCCGGTGAGATCACATCCTCGGAATCACTGGAAAAGATCACCGGTCTGTGCTCACTCCATGTAAGCAGAACCGATAATTTTTCCAGGGACAGAAGATGTGCTTCATCTACCAGAATGCTGCTGTAACAGCCAAGATCCGTCGTTCCGTCCAGCTGAGTATCTGCCAGAAAATCTATCCGCCGCAGACGTTCATGAAGAATCTTCCATTCTTTTCCCGCCTCTCCACAGTGAATGATACAGACTCTCTGACGCACGGACAACTTCATCGCAATATCATAAAGCAACAATGTTTTTCCGGTTCCTGGAAGTCCGCTGAACCAGAAATATCCTCCTCTTTCTCCACGTATTCTCTTCAGAATCTGCCGTTCAATATCTCTCTGCTGGGAAGTAAGGAAATACTCTTTTTTGAGAAAACGCTCCGGTTCTGTCAGCGGAGAGATCAGATAAAGCTCTGCCTGAAACAGATCCGCGATATCTCCCTCATAGTCCGGGCTTTCTTTCCCCAATGCAATACATAGCTGTTTCCAGTCCCCCTCCACAATGTGATCATGATTGGTCAGTCTCACCAGATGATCTTCACTGCTGATATAGGTATACGACAGGATCGGTTTTCCAAAAACAGACAGATAATACCGGTTCTGGATCAGCTGTCTCCGGATAGCCTCGTCCGACACAATGCCGCTTTTCAGTTCAATATTCACGATCTGGTCATCTTTGATCTGAAGAAGATCGAACTCCTTTCCAAGCTTCGGGATCTGAAACGAATAGAAAAAGCGCAGCTTATACACTTCCTCCATATGCAGTTCCAGTTGCTTCACCAGTGCTTTCATACTTTCCAGTTCCCACTCTTTGATCCTGAGAAAAAAATCTCTGCCGGAAAGCTGGCGTTCCAGCTTCTGGACACATTCCATATTCTGATTTCTTGTAAGTGCATAGATCGATATTGCCTTCATATTCCAACCCTTACCTGCTGTTTATTTCTTTATCCGCAGTGTCCTGAGATGATCCTTCTGCTCTTGTGTGATCCGGTAGCTTTCAATGGATTTCTGGATCGTCTTGTTATGAGTCCAGATATCCATTCTCTGCTCTTCCAGGAATGGAAGGATCTTCTCATACTGTTTTGCCAGCGCTGTAGCAAAATACCAGGCTCGCATCATATTTACATAATATTCTTCCGAGCGGATGGATGCCACTTTCTCAGCATATTCTGGTTTAAATTCTTCATCCAGATAATGACGCATCAGCATACTGATCCCGAACCGGATGGTATAAGGCTTATCCGACTCCATCCAGCGATAAACCTCCCGGATAAATATATCACGGTGTTTTTTCATCATATGGAGCGTCAGCAGATCACAGGTCGCCCAGTTATCAATATGCGGAAGAAAACACTCCAGTTCTCCCAGACATTTATCATAATCTCTGATCTGCTCGATCAGCAGACCATGGAGATTATTTTCCTCATAATACTGATGAGGAAGAACCTTCAGGAACATTTCGGATCTTTCTGTTTTTCCAAATTCTTTTGCAAATTTCCGGAGTATCGGTGTCCGGATACCGATGATCTTTTCTTTCTCCACAGTCGGAACCAGCCTTGCATGAAAATCCCGATATCCTGTATCCTGCATTTCAAACAGTCTTTTCCGGACATCCCGGATCATCTCTTCCTGATTCATTTATCATCCCCGCCTTTTATACCAAAGATCGCGATCAGAGAACTCACTAGCAGAAGCATGGGGTAAAACAGTTTCGGCATGATCTGAAAAGCAGAAAGCTCAAATCCCAGTTCCTTTGCCGCAGAAATGGCAACCAGCATCTGGGCTCCATATGGGATCACCCCCTGGAAAATACAGGAAAATGTATCCAGGATAGAAGCTGTCTTTCTGGAAGTGATCTTATATTCCAGCGCCATTTCCTTTGCAATGGGGTTGGCCATAACAATAGCTACCGTATTATTGGCTGTTGCGATATCCATGGCTCCAACCAGAAGTCCCATACCAAGAAGTCCGCCTTTTTTCCCTTTAAAAACTCTCTGTATTCCGGAAAGCAGCGCTTCAAAGCCTCCATGCTCCCGGATCAGCGCACACATGGCTGCTACAAGGATAGCCACCATACAGGTCTCGAACATTCCGGAAACACCGGATCCGATATTGGTCAGAAGCTCCACCGGTGTGATATGTCCTCCAAGAAGCATGATAAATGCGCCGGAGATAATTCCAATCAGAAGTACCACAAATACATTGATGCCGATGATCCCGCCGATCAGCACCAGAACATATGGAAAGATCTGTATAAGATGATAATCCTGTACCACTCTTCCCTGGATCTCTGTCTGAAAAGACAGGATAAGGATCAGGAGCAGTGTAACAACAGCTGCCGGAAATGCGATCCAGAAATTTTCCCGGAATTTATCTTTCATCTGACAGCCCTGACCGTTGCAGGCTGCGATCGTGGTATCAGAAATAAAAGAAAGGTTGTCACCAAACATGGCTCCTCCCATCACCGATGCCACACAAAATGCCATATCAAAACCGGAAGCTTTGGAAACCGCTACCGCAATAGGGGTAAGAAGCGTGATCGTCCCAACGGAAGTTCCCATAGCCACAGATACGAAGCAGGCAACTACAAACAATACCGCAACGGAAAAACGTGCCGGTATCAGAGAAAGCATACAGTAGGCCACACTTTCTGCACTGCTGCGCCCCACAACACCCACAAAAGAGCCTGCGGTCAGAAAGATCAGAAGCATGGTGATGATATTTTTATCTCCTACTCCTTTTGCCATAAGCTCCAGCTTTCTGTCAAAGCTGATCGTTCTGTTCTGAACACATGCCACCAGGATCGCAGACAGAAAAGCCACAACGATCGGTACATTATAAAATCCCATAGGGATCTTCATCACATACTCAAACAAAATTCCCAGTCCCAGATACAGAACCAGAAAAACACCGATAGGCAGCAGTGCAATCACATTTCCTTTTTTCTTCATTTCCTCCATAAAACAATTCCCTTCATCACTTATTATATTCCCGGCTTTTTTCTCCGGGTGATCTGTTTTCTATCATATCATATTTCCCCATTCCTGTCCTGCTGCTGACGGAAACTTCTTCATATTTCCGTCACGATCCTGTTATCTCTGATATTTTTTACCTTATTTAACAAGATTTTCACCAATTAAATCGTTCCTTCCGTTGAAATCCAGAGCTTTTTTCAGTATAATTGGCTGTAGACAATTGTGAAAAAGATATCCGAAGGATTTATGTTGATATCTCCGATCACAGTCATTAAAGGAGGAATATGATTATGGCAACATGGAAAAATCTGGACACTCTTGCTTCTTACAGCAAACTTAACAGTCTGAAAGATCACGTGAACATTGCAGAGGCAATGTCCGGCGAGCAGGGTGCAGAACGTGTAAAGAAGTACAGTGTACCGATGGCAGCAGGTCTGGCTTACAATTACGCAGCTAAGGAAGTGGACGAGACCGTTCTTGACGCACTTTCCAAACTGGCTGATGAGGCAGAACTGATCGAAAAATTCCAGGAATTATATAACGGCGCAGTGATCAACACAGGCGAGAAACGTATGGTCCTTCATCATCTTGCACGTACACAGCTTGGCGAGCCTGTTGTTGTTGACGGTGTGGACAAGCGAGAATTCTATGTAGCTCAGCAGAAGAAAGCTGCAGATTTTGCAAACAAAGTACATGCAGGCGAGATCACAAATGAAGCCGGTGAGAAATTCACTACGGTTGTACAGATCGGTATCGGCGGAAGTGACCTGGGACCGCGTGCATTATATATCGCACTTGAGAACTGGGCAAAGGCAAACAACACCTTCAAGATGGAAGCAAAATTCATCAGCAACGTTGACCCGGATGATGCAGCTGCTGTTCTTGCATCTGTAGATCTTGCTCACTCTCTTTTCATCGTTGTATCCAAATCCGGTACAACACTTGAAACTCTGACAAATGAGGCATTCGTAAAAGACGCCCTTACAAAAGCGGGCCTGAACCCGTCCAGACATATGCTTGCTGTAACCAGTGAGACTTCTCCTCTGGCAAAGAGCGATGACTACCTTACCGCAATCTTTATGGATGATTATATCGGCGGACGTTACTCTTCTGTTTCCGGTGTAGGCGGAGCAATCCTTTCCCTGGCATTCGGACCGGAAGTATTCGCAGACATCCTTGACGGAGCTGCCGAAGAGGATAAGCTTGCAACAAATAAGAACATTCTTGAGAACCCGGATATGCTGGATGCCCTGATCGGCGTTTATGAGAGAAATGTACAGGGATATCCTTCTACTGCAGTTTTACCATACTCACAGGCATTAAGCCGCTTCCCTGCTCATCTTCAGCAGTGTGATATGGAGTCTAACGGTAAATCTGTAAACCGCTTTGGTGAGCCGGTGGATTATGTGACCGGACCGGTGATCTTTGGTGAGCCAGGAACCAACGGACAGCACTCCTTCTACCAGCTTCTGCATCAGGGAACCAATATTGTTCCGCTTCAGTTCATCGGCTTTAAGAAGAGCCAGCTTGGTGTTGATGTTGATATCGAGAACAGCACAAGCCAGCAGAAACTCTGTGCAAACGTTGCAGCACAGATCGTTGCTTTTGCATGTGGAAAAGAAGATGAGAACCTGAACAAAAACTTCAAGGGCGGACGTCCTTCCAGTATCATTGTTGGTGAGGAACTTACACCGAAGTCTCTGGGTGCGCTTCTTGCACACTTTGAGAACAAGATCATGTTCCAGGGCTTTGTATGGAACCTGAACAGCTTTGACCAGGAGGGTGTACAGCTTGGTAAGGTTCTTGCAAAACGTGTTCTCGCTCATGATACAGACGGAGCACTGAAAGTTTACAGTGATCTTCTTGATATCTGATAAACAGATAGGTACCGTCCCGGAAAATGTTTTTTCGGGACGGTTTTTCTGTATATGTGACCTTAACCGGGAAAGGAAATCTTAAATATGCAGCAGATAAAAATGATCGGTCTTGATCTGGACGGAACTCTTCTGAATACAAAAAAAGAACTCACAGAAAATACCAGGCGCGTTCTCAGGGAAGCTATTGATGCAGGGATCCTTGTTCTGATGGCTACCGGCCGGCCATATACCGGCATTCCCGCGGAACTGAGAAATTTTCCGGGAATTCACTATGCTCTCACCTCCAACGGAGCCAGAGTCCTTGATACAGACCATAATAAACTTCTTATCGAGCAGCTTCTTCCCATGGAAAGTGCAAAAAAAGCTCTCCGTATCTTTGAAAAATATGATACTTTAAGTGAGATCTATTTTGACGGCCAGGGATATGCAGACGCTGCCAAGCTTGATAATGTAGGAAAATACCATCACGACCCTAATATGTGGAATTATGTCCGTACTACCCGTATCGCGGTTCCGGACATCCAGGATGTCATTACAAAAGAAAACAGAAGCATGGATAAAGTCCAGGCGCTTTTTGCAGACATGGAGGAACGTGCCTCCGCCTGGAAGGAATTAAGTGAACTTAAGGAGCTGGAGCTTGTAGGCTCCTTAAGCTACAATATTGAGATCAACGCCGCTGGTGTCAACAAAGGAACCGCTCTTGTTGCTCTTGGCGAAATGCTGGGAATCCCAAGGGAATCCATTATGGCATGCGGAGACGGTGACAACGATGTCCATCTTCTCCGGGAAGTCGGGTTTGGCGTAGCCATGGCCAATGCACAGCCCCAGGTAAAAGAAGCAGCCGATTATATTACTGCTTCCAATGACGAAGACGGTGTAGCACGCGCCATTGAAAAGTTTGCGCTGCACCGATGAGATATTCTATTATGTATGCCAAAAAGGAACCGACAGTTTTTACGCTGTCGGTTCCTTTTTTAGAATGGGATTGAATAGCGGTACATTCACATTCGATCAATATTCATAGTTTCCTGCCGGCTGTTTGATCCTGGTAAGAAGATCATGCCAGGACTGATCCCAGATATACCATTTTCCGGTTTTGGAGTGCTTATATGTACAGATCCATCTGGAACTGTCGCTGCCTGCAAAATCAGTAAATGATCTGTAGATCGCAGGAGTGGTCTGGGTCGGTTCAAAATACGGGATATCTTCACTGATGGAATTTCCCTTACCCGGAAGTGTGTCCTGTCTTAACGTAATGGAAATCGGTTTAGACGGAGTATAATTGTTGGCCGGAGTTGCTCCGTTCAGGTAAGAATTGCCAAGATATTTATATCCGTTATCCGCTTTCATACGATCTCTCAAAAAGTTTTTGTAATACTGAGTCATCTCTTTATTGTTGAGATAAGAAATCATCTCCTCGCAGTCCGTCGGATTGGTCGGTGTCCAGGTACGATATGCAAGGATCAGAAGAGCCATGGTCTTATAGCGTCCGTCTGCCGTTGTGATATCATACTGTTTCAGCTCCTCTGCATTGGTCGGGATCGTGGTAAAGGTGTAAGTATAGGTATTTATCGTTACATTAATGACTTCCTTCTGTCCTTTATCATTGGTGATCTCTTTTTTTGCAGATTTAGTTCCTTTTGTAAGAACCGGCTCCACCTGTTTCTTTACTGTCTGTGTCACGTGGACAGTACAGCTGCCTCGCCAGGTACTCTTATCCCGGACCTGGATCTTTGTTGTTCCCACATTCACTGCCGTTACTTTGCCTTTACTGTCTACAGTTGCAACAGATGTATCATCACTGGTCCATACAAGAATCTCTTTATAATTCTTTACCTGAAGCTGTCTCACATCACCTTTATTCATATTTAAGGTGGTGGCACTTAAAGATGGTTTCGGCACCGGTGTAGGTGTCGGCTTCGGCTTCGGTTTCTGCGCTGCTTTTACTGTAACCTTACAGTTGAATTTCTTCGTATTTGCCTTCGCTGTGATCACTGCTGTTCCTTTTCTCACTGCGGTGATCTTTCCTTTGGAATCCACACGTGCGATCTTCGGATTGGAAGAAGAATATTTCACCTTCACAGTTGTTCCTGTCAATTTAATGGCACTGGATTTCTTTTCTGTTAATGTCAGCGATGTCCTGCTGAGCTTCGGTGTTTCTACCTTTACAACACATTTATATGTTTTTTTGCTTACCTTTGCATAGATCGTTGCGGAACCTTTATTTTTGGCAACCACCTGACCTTTGCTGTTTACGGTCGCAACGCTCTTTTTGGAAGATCTCCAGGCAACCTTCTGCTTGGTTCCGGTAACCTTAAGTGTTGTCTTCTCACCTTTTAAAAGAGTTACTTTTGTTCTGTTCAGTTTTGGTGCGGCGCTGACCGTCACACTTCCAAATGCCATCGTAAAAATAAGGCTGATCAGCAGCACAAAACACAACAGATTTTTTTTCTTTTTCATTCTGATTTCCCCCTTTCCGGTAAAACGTATATTTACGTCATATATTGCTTTAATCATATTTTAGAGGAAATCCCTTATAAAAACACTAGCACTTATGATAGTATCCTTGTAAATATGATCGTTTATATTCTTTCATCGCCCATACCAGGGCTTATTGTCAGGAAACAAAAATAAAACAGGACTGATTTTTGATACAGATACTTGAAATCAAAAGTTTCATCTGTTTAAAAATCAGTCCTGTTTTATAAAAAATATCATGGTTGATCCGTAATAGCAGGCAGATCAAGGCATTCGCTATCTGCTCATAATGATACAGTCACGTAACATCGCCAGTGCATGCGCTGTAGTCTGCTCGCGGATCCGCATGCGATTTCCTGTAAAGTGGAACTCTTTGGCAATAGCCTTGCCCTTATAGCAGCAGCCCATAAATACAGTACCAACCGGAGTTTCCTTTGTTCCGCCTCCCGGTCCTGCCAGACCCGTCACGGAAATACTGATGTCTGCTCCAGATGCTTTGCAGGCGCCCTTTGCCATTTCTCTGGCGCATTTGGCGGAAACTGCCCCCTGCTCCTTCAGAGTACGCTTCTTCACTCCCAGACATTTATGCTTGGCCTTGTTACTGTAAGTCACAAAGCCATAGCCAAACACCTCAGACGCACCGGATACATTGACAATGCGCTGGGCGATCATACCGCCGGTAAGCGATTCCGCCAGGGAAAGCTTCAGATCTTTCTCTTTCAGAAGATTGATCACTGCTTCCTCCAGTGTCTTGCTCTCATCTGTGGCGAAAACATTCTCTCCAAAACGCTTCTTTAGCTCCTTGACAACCGGTTTGATCAGCTTTCTGCAGGCCTTTTCATTCTCTGCGCTTGCTGTCACACGAAGATGCACTTCACCGGTTTTTGCATAAGGTGCAATGGTAGGATTGGTCTGGCTTTCGATCAGATCCTGGATTTCCTCTGCTACCTGACTCTCACCGATCCCGCTGATCTTTACCATCTGGGACACAATGATCTCCGGCTGGTTTTTCTGCAGATATGGGACAACGTACTCCTCGAACATGGGCTTCAGCTCATTGGGAGGTCCAGGAAGAAGGATCGCGGTTTTTCCTTTTTTCTCAAGGATCAGTCCCGGAGCAGTTCCGTTATGATTGTCAAGAACAATGGCTCCATCAGGAACCATGGCTTGTTTATAGTTGTTCTTCGTGATACGTCTCTGAGGATTGTTTTTCTCATATTCCTTCAGATATTTATCGATCAGTTTCCTTGAGTGGGAATCTTCCTTAAGAGGCATTCCCATCAGATCCGCAGTTACTTCCTTGGTGATATCATCCTCTGTTGGTCCAAGACCTCCGGTGAGGATCACAACATCGGAACGATCCAGTGCAGTACGGATCACGTCACGCATACGGCCTTCATTATCACCTACTACATCCTGATAGTAAACACTTAACCCAAGCAGGGCGCATTTTTCAGAAAGATAGGCGCTGTTGGTATTTACGATATTTCCTAGAAGGATCTCGGTTCCTACGGATATCAGTTCTGTGATCATGAAAAGAAACTCCTTTCGTATACTCTGATCCCTACTCCTGCATGGAAAGGACCTTTCTGTTCTGCATGATATAAGTCAGCAGGGAGATAATGGTCAGTGCAACGGACAGCCAGATAAATATCTGTGTCAGCACTGCAAAAACACCTCCGAAATCCAGCATCAGAAGTATGATCATGATCATCTGGGAAACGGTTTTGAATTTTCCCCAGTAGTTTGCGGCAATGACAATTCCGTTCTCCGCTGCGATCAGACGGAAACCGCTGATGATAAATTCCCGTCCGATGATAATGATCACAACCCATGCCGGAAGCTTGTCAACCTCGATCATGCAGATCATGGCAGAGCATACCAGAAGCTTGTCTGCCAGCGGATCCATAAATTTTCCAAAATTAGTTATCAGGTTATATTTTCTGGCAAGATGACCGTCAAACCAGTCTGTCACACTTGCTGCGACAAAAATCGCAAGACAGATCCAGCGGTTTGCTTCTCCTCCCCAGCCTGTCAGTAAGAAAACTACAAGAAATGGTACAAGTATCATTCTTGCAACTGTAAGTTTATTCGGTGTATTCATCGCTCAGCACTCCTATCAAATCATACTCAAGCGCACCTGTCACACGTACCTTTGCAAAATCACCTGTCATAAGCAGTTCGCCTGTCTGAACGAAAATGTATCCGTCAACCTTCGGTGCATCCCCGTAGGTACGTCCGATATAGGCACTTTCATCTGCAACTTTTCCTTCGATCATAACAAGAAGTTCCTGTCCGATACGGTCCTGGCCTCTGTCATAAGAAATCTCCTGCTGAAGCTCCATCAGCTCATCTCTGCGTTCTTCCTTCACTTCTTCCGGAACCTGGTCTGCCATCTCTGCTGCCGGGGTATTCTCCTCCGGAGAGTAAGTGAAGACACCGAGACGGTCAAATTCCATCTCATCTACGAACTCCTTCAGTTCTTCATGGTCTTCCTCCGTCTCACCCGGAAATCCGGTGATCAGAGTTGTACGCAGTACGATATCCGGAATCTCCTTACGGAGCTTTCCGACAATATCGATCAGTTCCTGTTTGGAAGTACGGCGGCCCATTCTCTTAAGAATTCGGTCCGATGCGTGCTGGATCGGAATATCCAGATAATGACAGATCTTCTTCTCATCACGAATAGTTTCGATCAGTTCATCGTAAATCTCCTCCGGATAACAGTAAAGGATGCGGATCCAACGGATACCTCTGATCTCACAGAGCTTCTTTAAAAGAATGTGAAGAGATTTTTTGCCGTAAAGATCTTTTCCGTAAACGGTGGTCTCCTGTGCTACCAGGATCAGTTCTTTCACTCCCTGTTCAGCCATATCCTCTGCCTGGGCGATGAGGCGCTCCATAGGAACGCTTCGAAATTTACCTCTGAGCTTCGGGATAATGCAGTAGGTACAGTGCTTGTCGCAGCCTTCCGCGATCTTCAGGTAGCCGAAATGTCCACCTGTTGTAAGGACACGTTTGCTTCCTGTATCCGGCAGATAATCAATATCACGGAATTCTTCGAAATGATTTCCGGCTACTGCTTCCTCCAGAGCCTTTACGATGTCGCCGTAGGATGTAGTTCCAAGAACAGCATCGACCTCCGGAACCTCCTCAATGATCTCTTTCTGGTATCGCTGTGCCATACAGCCGGTAACGATCAATGCATGGCAGCTTCCTGTTTTTTTGTATTCTGCCATTTCAAGAATGGTTTCCACACTCTCTTCCTTGGCATCCTTGATAAAACAGCAGGTGTTGATCACGATTGCATCTGCCTGTGTTTCATCGTCTGTGATCTCATGACCTCCGGCTGTAAGAAGTCCCAGCATTTCTTCAGAATCCGCCAGGTTCTTGTCACAGCCAAGAGAGATGAATAATATTTTCATAAAATTACTCCGCTTCTGTCTGAGCTGCTTCTGCAGTCTCAGTGCCCTCTGCGGTCTCGCCCTCTGCTGCCTCAAGAGCCTCCTTCTCAGCTTCAAGAGCCTCCAGCTCTTCCTCTTCCTCCTGTCCGGGAAGGATCTTTACTTTGCCCTTGTAAAGCTCATCAATGGCAACGGAAAGCGGTTTCTTTCCTGCTGCCCCCGGTACAAGCGGCTCTGCTCCTGCGATCAGCTGGCGGGCACGTTTGCTTGCTGCAAGTACAAGAGAATAACGGCTGTTCAGCACGAGAGCCTCATCGTCGTCCTCGTTGTTTGTGTTGATAGCCTCAATTAATTCTGAATAAGATGGATGTATCATATCTTTTCTCCCTTCTGTAACGGCAGGGCCGTATTTAACTTGTTAATTGGTATTTATAAAAAAGCTTCCGCTTCTTTCTGGATCCTGGATACAAAATCATGATTCCTGGATGTACGCATGCGCTCACACCGGATGGTCTCATGAAGTGTATCAACACATTCCTCCAGATCATCATTGATCAGGAGATAATCATATTTATCCATTCCTCTGGATTCTTCAACCGCTCTTCTGAGACGCCCGTTGATCACATCCAGAGTCTCTGTTCCGCGACCCACCAGACGGTTCTTAAGCTCCTCCATAGACGGCGGACATACAAATACCAGCAGTGTATCCGGAAACTTCTCACGGATCTTCATGGCACCCTGGATCTCAATCTCAAGGATCACATCTTTCCCTGCGGAAAGTTGCTCCTCTACATATTTGCGGGGTGTGCCATAATAATTCTCCACATACTGTGCATACTCGATCAGTCCGTCTTCCCGGATCAGCTGTTCAAATTCTTCTTTTGTGCGGAAGAAATAAGCCTCTCCGTCCTTCTCGCCTGGTCTTGGATTTCTGGTAGTAACAGAAACAGATAATGCATAATTGTCATATTTTTCCATCAGCCGTTTCATGACAGTACCTTTTCCGGAACCGGAAAAGCCCGAAACAACAACTAAAATTCCCTTACTCATTTTCTTCCTCCCTCGTTTCCTCTCCATACGCTTCCGAAAATCTCCTGGCAATAGTTTCCGGCTGCAGAGCGGAAAGGACAAGATAATCATCGGAAGTAACAATCACTGCTTTTGTTTTTCTTCCCTGTGTGGCATCGATCAGAGTTCGGGTCCCCTTGACACTCTGTATCATGCGCTTTACAGGAGCGGCATCCGGACTTACCACAGCCACGATCTTGCGTGAATTGACAACATTTCCAAAGCCTACATTAATAAGTTTCGCCATTTACGCTCTTCCTTTCTGTCTGTGTACAGCCTGTTTCCTGTCCGGTTACTCGATATTCTGGATCTGCTCACGGATCTTCTCGATCTCTGTCTTCAGATCGATGGCCGCGTTGGATACAATAAGATCATTGGATTTAGACAGGATAGTGTTCGCCTCACGGTTCATCTCCTGTGCCATGAAATCCATCTTACGTCCCACGCCCTCGTTCTCGTCCAGGATCTTTCTCATTCCGTGGATGTGGCTTCGAAGACGTACCGTCTCCTCATCATTGCAGATCTTATCTGAAAAAAGTATCACCTCTGCGGCGATCCTGGAATCATCGATCTGGTTATCTTCAAGTAGCTCGTGCATCTTGGCTTCCAGTTTCTCCCGATAAGCCTTCACTACTTCCGGAGAACGTTTTTCCACTACATCGACCTTTGCTTCCAGTCCGTCCAGCTTCCCAAGAAGATCCTGTTTCAGATTAGCACCCTCACGCTGGCGGGTCTCCACAAATTTCCGGCAGGCCTCATGAAGCGGACCTTCCAGAAAATTCCAGAGCTCTTCCTCATCCGGAGCCTGCTCTTCCATTGTAAACACATCCGGATATCTGGAAAGTGTGGAAACACGGATATCATTCTCGATCCCCAGTTCCTCACTCATCTGGTTCAGATAGCCCAGATATTCCTTTGCCAGCTCTGCATTGTATTTCAGAGCCATTCCGCCCATTGTATAGTCTTCATAGGTGATGAACACATCGACTTTGCCGCGGCGGATATAAGTCTTCATCACATTTCGGATCTCTCCCTCAAAATAGCTGAGTCTTTTCGGCATTTTGATGTTCAGATCCAGATATCTGTGATTGACGGATTTCAGTTCAACAGAAACCTTACGCTCTCTGGAAACTGCTTCTGCCCTGCCAAAGCCGGTCATACTTTTTATCATGTTATCCTCCAATACTGCCTCTTAAGTTTATCAGCTGCTGATAAATACAGTAACTGATTGCATACGGATTTATTATAGTTCATTCCAAAACCCTAGTCAAACTCTTTTTTTACTGTTATAATGATTGATGTTGAAATGGAGGTAAAATCATGGCATTTGACGGAATTACAGTTTCTGCTCTCGTGGCAGAGATCGATGATAATTTAAAAGGCGGACGTATCAACAAGATCGCCCAGCCGGAAAACGATGAACTTTTGATCACAGGAAAGGGTGCAAATGGACAGAAACGTCTTCTCTTAAGTGCAAGCGCATCCCTTCCTCTGATCTATTTTACAGATAAGAACCGTATCAGTCCTTTAACCGCACCGAACTTCTGCATGCTTCTCAGAAAGCACATCGGAAGCGCCCGTATCCTTGATGTGAAGCAGCCTGGAATGGAGCGCGTGGTGGAATTTGAGCTGGAGCATCTTAATGAGCTGGGGGATCCCTGCAGAAAGCGTCTGATCATGGAACTGATGGGCAAGCACAGCAACATCATCTTCTGTGACGAAAAAGGCATGATCCTGGACAGCATCAAGCATGTCTCTTCCCATATGAGCTCTGTCCGTGAGGTTCTTCCCGGAAGAGAATATTTCATTCCCAATACCAGGGATAAAGAAAATCCGCTGACTGTTTCCGAGGAGGAGTTCACACAGCACATCTGTAAAAAGCCTGTGAATATTTCCAAGGCGCTTTACACTTCACTCACAGGTATGAGCCCGGTAATGGCTGAGGAGATCTGCTACCGTGCATCCATTGACGGAAGCGATGCATCGCAGTCCCTGGATGAGGCAGCCTGCACCCATCTTTATCATACCTTTCTCCGCCTTATGGAACAGATCCGGAACAGAGAGTTCACCCCAAATATTGTCTACCGCGGAGAGGAACCTGTGGAATACGGTGTCTTTCCTTATCAGCAGTTTGGCAGTGAATACCGCAGCGAAATCTTTGACAGTGTCTCTGTTATGCTGGAGACCTATTATGCTACCAAAAGTCTGCTGACACGTATCCACCAGAAATCCTCCGATCTTCGCCGTGTAGTACAAACCGCTCTGGAACGTAACCGAAAAAAATACAACATCCAGAAAAAGCAGCTGAATGATACTGCAAAAAAAGATAAATTCAAGGTCTACGGTGAACTGATCAACACTTACGGATACGGGCTTGAGGAAGGCTGCAGATCCTTTAAGGCACTGAACTATTACACCAACGAGGAGATCACTATCCCTCTTGACCCGACACTGACTCCGGCACAGAATTCCAAGAAATATTTTGATAAATACGGAAAGCTAAAGCGTACAGAGGAAGCCGTCACAGAACAGATCACAGATACGGAAAGTGAGATCTCTCATCTGGAATCTATCTCCAATGCTCTGGATATCGCCAGATCTGAAAGTGACCTTTCCCAGATCAAGGAAGAGCTCACTGAGTACGGCTATATCAAACGTCACTACACAAACAAAAAAGGCCAGAAAGCCCAGCCGAAATCCAAACCGCTCCACTACATATCCAGTGACGGTTTTGATATCTATGTGGGAAAAAACAATTTCCAGAATGATGAGCTGACTTTCAAGTTCGCAACCGGAAATGACTGGTGGTTCCATGCAAAGAAAATGGCTGGTTCCCATGTGATCGTCCGCACAAAAGACGGTGAACTTCCGGACCGTACCTTCGAAGAAGCAGGCCGCCTGGCCGCCTGGTACTCCAAAGGACACTCTGCTCCCAAGGTAGAGATCGATTATATCCAGAAAAAGCATGTGAAAAAACCTGCCGGTGCGAAACCCGGTTTCGTTGTTTATTACACCAATTATTCTCTCATGGCTTCTCCGGATATTTCGGATCTGAAAGAGGTTACGGAGTAATAACTATTCAACAAAAAACCTTCCTGTGTTCTCTTATTTCTTCAAGACCGGATACCTGTATCTCTGCAAGTATCTGTCCTGAGAAATTTTTCTGTAAACACAGGAAGGTTTTTTTTATTGAACATTCGCACTCCGCTTCGTTACATGCTCACGAACAAAAATCGCAAAACGATTTTGTTCAGATCTCCAGTTTTTTCTTCACTGCCGGTGCAATAGACGTATCTGCTTTATGATATGGGATCAGTGTAGACTGCAGTGCATGGTACAGATCGGATTTTCCGGGCCATACGGTTCTTTTCAGATGATTCTGCTCATCCAGCTGATGAAACCAGGAGCCGTTTTCGTGATCCATGACCACTTCATCCAGGTACTTCATAAACGCAGCATAATCTTTCGCATATTTCTTCTTACCGGTCACCTGATAAAGAACTGCAGAGGTATTGATCGCTTCCGCAAGAGTCCAGTGCATACGGTCATGTACCACCGGTTTGCCATTCCAATCTGTCGTGTATACAATTCCCGGTGCTCCATCTGCGTTCCAGCCGTCTTTTATTGCTGTTGTGTAAAGGTTTTCTGCTGCCTGAAGATGTTTTTCCAGTTTTTCTTTCTCTTCTCCACAGTTTGCAAGCGTCCACTGTGTGATCAGCCTTGCCCATTCGATTCCATGGCCTGGTGTCGCGCCGTATGGCTTGAACGGATCATCCGGACGGTCACGGTTGCAGTCAAGATCTGCCACCCATTCCTTCGTAAAATGTTCCGGGATCCTCCAGGAGTTATCTTCTGCCCACTGGATCACATGATCAATGATCCTGCCTGCACGAATGTGATATTTTTTATCCCCGGTGACATCTCCTGCTGCCAGAAAAGCCTCTACCGTATGCATATTGGCATTTAATCCCCGATAATCATCCAGCACAGTAAATTCTGTATTCCAGGTGTCGCGGGCTAGCCCTTCCTCTTCATTCCAGAAATGTCGGTCATAAACAGCCAATGCCTCTTCAAGGAGCTCTTTCGCCCCGGACCTTCCGGCTGTCAGTGCGGAAGATGCAGCCAGGATCACAAATGCATGGGCATAACACTGTTTATTGGGCACAATACCTCCTTCCGGTGTTACACCTGCATACCAGCCACCGTTTTTTTCATCGTGAAGCTCTCCCTTCAGACCTTTCAATGCCGCATCCGCAAGCTCTCCGCTTCCCTCATGGCCAAGCATCAGACCCAGACTGTATACATGAGCCATACGACAGGTGATCCAGGTTTCCCGATTTCTGTCCTTCCATGGTGTTCCGTCGTCCCCCAGATAATAGGAACCTCCATTCGGTGAAGGAAACCGATGTCCGAAATTCAAAAGCTCCTCACAGGATGCTTTCAGGAATTCCCGGTTTTCTTTTGTGTTGATCTCATATTTGCTGTTCATTTCAACCACCCCATCTACTTTTTTCTTTAGGATACCATTCTTTTTTGGGGACTTCAATTCCTTTGGATTCTTTTGACAGATTGACGAAAAAAGGAGAATGCCCTATATGCATTCTCCTCATATCAGATTTCTTAATTCCATTACCGTAACGGTCACAGATATCCCTGTATTAATCTTCAAAACAGGTGATCACATAACGCTCACTTTCCATGATCACATCGGAAACATTGTCTCTGTCCCAGATCGCATCACTGATGATATCTTTCAGCTTATCATCCATAACGATATTAAAATTCTCCTCGATCACCTGAAACGGGACTCCCTCATTCTCCTGTGCATACTCCATGATAAAATCAAGAATCTTCTCTTCCATACCTTAAAATCTGCCTTTCTGTAAATACTAACGTTTAATATATTACATCAGATTTCCGTAGATGTCCAGATATTTTCCAGCCATGTCCCTGCGGTATTCCATAAGATATTATGCCAGTATACACACCCCTTCACATTTCGTTCTATATCAGAATTTGGTATGTCGGTTCACATATTTTGCTTTATATTTGGAGTACACAATGGTCTGATCCTTGTAAAGGCCATAATATCCCGATGCTGCATAGCTGATAGATACTGCGATCAGATAGAAGGATACTCCCTTAAATCCAAACATTTCAAAAGCGATCAGGATCGAAGTGATCGGACAGTTGGTCACACCGCAGAAAACTGCTGCCATTCCGCAGGCTGCACAGATCGACGGAGAAATTCCCATAAGATTACCCATCACACAGCCAAAGGTAGCTCCAATGCAGAAAGAAGGTACGATCTCTCCCCCGCGGAATCCTGCGCGCATAGTCAGTGCTGTAAGCACCATTTTCCAGAAAAAGGCGAAAGTATCCGCCTGTCCGTTTTCCACCGCTTTTTCAATAAGCTCCGCACCAGCGCCCATATATTCATCTGTTCTCAGAATAAAGGTGACAACAATGACCAGGCAGGCGCCCACTGCAACCCTGACATATTTATTCTTAAACCATCTGCCATAAAGTCCTGCTGCACCATTCAGCGCAATACAGAACATAATGCTGACAACTGCACAGCCCAGAGCGATCACTCCCATTTTCAGGCCAGTTTCCACAGTCAGTGCCGGAATATCCGTCACATGAAAACTTTCCGGTGTGACTCCCATTCCGGCTGCAAATCCGGAAGCAATCAATGACGCGATCATACACGGCATCAGTGCTGCATAATACATCACGCCCACACTGACCACTTCCAGCGCAAAAACTGCCGCTGCCATCGGTGTTCCAAACAATGCGGAAAACGCCGCGCTCATGCCGCACATGACAATTACATGACGGTCCTCCTCGTCCAGATGGATCCATCTTCCAAGCTGGTTGGCAATACTTCCTCCAAGCTGGATCGCTGCTCCCTCACGTCCCGCAGAACCACCGGCAAGATGAGTCAGCGCCGTTGTGATAAAGATCAGAGGCGCAGAAAGGATTGGCACATCATCTCTGGAACGCACGGTAGAAAGAACCTGATTGGTCCCTCCATCCTCTTTTCCAAGCTTCTCATACAAAAATACAATGACAAGTCCGGATAATGGCAGCAAAAGAAAAATCCATTCATGCGCCTTCCGGTAACTGGTCACTGCCTTCAACGTAAAAGAAAACAGTGTGCTGGCAGCACCTACGATACATCCTGTAATGACAGCAAAAACCAGCCACTTGATCAGATTTGAGATATCCCGGCTGATTCTTGCACTGTAATAATATAAATGTTCCTTTAATCTTTTGTTATGATCGATCCCCATGTTCCTTCCCTTCTTTTCTTTACTGTCTGCATTATACTAATTATACTACATTTTTCCTCTCAGTAAAAGCAGGAAGAGAAAGCCCTGTTATTTTTTCTTCCGTGAAATATGCCTGTGTATCAGGATCGAGAATACACTGATCATCACAAGAAGCACTGCGGAGAGCCAGAATGCCGGAGACTTCGGATTTTTGATATTTGCTCCAAATATTGTAGCGAGAATAACTCCCGGCAGCGTTCCAAGCACGCCACCTGCCATATAGGTTCCAAATGGAATCTTTTCAGCTCCGAGAAACAGACTCACAGCATCTCCCGGTAAAAAGTTCAATGTCCGCATAAAAAATGAAATATACAGGCAATTTCCGTTCTGGTAATCTACTACTGTTTTCAGTTTCGGATATTTAGCTGTAAGACTTTCCACCATGGATGCACCTGAGAAGCGTCCCATCCAATATGGAAGTGCCAATGTGACTGCTCTTCCCAGAAAGTTCACCAGAAGTGCTGTTCCTGTAGAAAACAGATGCCCTACAGCAAGCTGCAGGATCGCAATTGGAAATATAAAAGAGACACTTTTCACTGCATAAAGCCCAAGCATAAGTAATGCAGCCTTAACAGGTTCCTCCGGTGTATAGCTTAAGATCCTTTCCACAGACAGATCCTCTCTATAACGGATACAGAAAAGGAGAAGCACAAGAAGGAGCACCGCCGGCAGATATTTTCTGATGTTATCAATCATTTTTTTCATGGTCTGATCCCTCCGTTTTCAAAAAAAGAGCACCGGCACCTGTTTCCGGTACCGTGCTCTTTCATAAGTTCTGCTTTTTTAAGTTTCAAGATCAGCAGCCTTTCTTCGCTGCCTTTCTCTCCTGGTCTTCCTTCCACATTTCCTCTGCTACCGGCTTCCAGTTTTCAGCATACCGGTCACATTTCGCACAGAGATGCTCTGCACTCTCCGGTGACTGAAGATCTGTGGAATGTGCTCCGGATTTTTCTACCATTTCTCTCAGCTTCTGCGGATTTTCAAGCATCGGGCATGGACGGTACATATTGTCATTAAACGGCTGTCCGTCATGATATGCCATCATCATCGGAGACTGCAGTGCTTCCAGAAGTGTTTTCTCGCGGATATTGGAATCAGAATAATGGATAAACACACATGGATCGATATCGCCGTTTGCATTGATATGCAGATAGCGACGGCCGCCTGCAATACATCCTCCCACAAACTCTGCATCATTCTGGAAATCCATGGCAAACAACGGCTTTGTTGCACGGTATTTACGGATACGCTCATAGGTTTCTCTTCTCTGTGCAGGAGTAGGAAGCAGCTCCGGTGCTGCATCATTTCCAACCGGCATATAATGGAAATACCAGATAAAGTACGCTCCAAGATCGATCAGGCTGTCGTAAAATGCCTCTGATGTGATAGACTCGAAATTTGCACTCGTATAACATGCAGAGATACCAAATACAAGCTTCTTCTCTCTGAGAAGATTGATGGCCTTGATAACCTTCTGGTATACACCATTTCCTCTTCTGCCATCTGTTGCAGTCTCAAATCCTTCCAGTGAAATTGCAGGAACAAAGTTTCCTACCCGAAGCATATCATTTGCAAAATCCTCATCGATCAGTGTTGCATTTGTGAAGGAAAGGAAGATACAGTCATTATGTTTCTCGCAAAGACGGATCAGATCCTTTTTTCTTACAAGTGGCTCTCCGCCTGTGTAAATATACATATAAACGCCAAGCTCCTTACCCTGGCGGATGATGTCATCGATCTCATCGTAGGTGAGGTTCAGCTTGTTTCCATACTCTGCTGCCCAGCATCCTGTACAGTGCAGGTTACATGCACTTGTTGGGTCAAGAAGGATTGCCCACGGGATATTACAGCCATATTTCTCACGGCATTCATCCTGTTTCTTCCAGCCTGCAAGATTTGCATTGATAAAGAAGTTTGCAACCAGAGTTTTCATAACATGCGGATCAATATCAGTTACCAATCTATGAATAAACGGATAATACGGATGTTCCGGATTAGAAATGGCTGCGCGGATCATTGCTCTCTGTGTAGGAAATCCACCACCGGAAAATTTATCTGCCCAGTCCATGATCTTGATAAAATTCTTATCCGGATCTTTATAAACATAATTGAATGCCTGTTCAAGCCCGAATTTCTTAAGTGTGTTCATTGCGCTCATACTATCTCTCCTTATTTCTCTCAATGTAAATATGCAATCTAGCTAAACGGACATCTTCATTCCGTCACACTGCATTTCGAGTACCAAAGCTTTCTTGCTATCTTTGCCTGACTCATGGTGTTACTGTACGTTTTTTCCATTTGAATAACAATAGACAATATAATTGGCATGACCAAAAACTAGGCAAATCTGTTAAAATGCCTAAATATTATTGGCATTTATTCTAAATAACATTAGTTATTTTTGTGCATACTTACTTCACGATGTTTATCCATATAAAAAACACCCTGGCAAAAGCAGAAATATCTTCCGCCCTGCTTCGGGTGTTTTTGATTTATCTTATTACTTTACTACGATATTGATGATCTTCTTCGGTACGTAAATCTCTTTGATGATATTTCCGGAAATCTTATCTGCAACTGCCTTCTTTCCTTCGGCAATCGCATCTTCTTTGGAGATTTCTGCCGGAATACTGATAACAGCCTTGGTCTTGCCGTTGATCTGAACCGGAACCTCGATCTCATCATCCTTCATAAGCTCCTCATCGTGAGCCGGCCACTGTGCATGGAAAATGGAATCCTCATGACCAAGCTTCTCCCAGATCTCCTCTGCAATATGAGGAACAAATGGCGCAAGAAGAATGGTAACTGTCTCGATGGTTTCTTTGTCAACAGCGCCGTCATTCTGCTTTGCGATAGCGATCAGCTTGTTTGTGTATTCCATAAATCCGGACACTACGGTATTCAGGCTGAAGGCCTCAAGTCTGCTGGTGATATCGTATACCATCTTATGACGGGTCTTCTCCATCTCTTTGGTAGCCGGGATATCTTTCTCAATGCTGTCAAGAGCCAGATTCCAGAAACGTTTCAGGAATCTGGATACACCATCGATTCCTCTGTCATCCCATTCTGCATCCAGTTCCGGCGGTCCTACGAACAGCTCATACATACGTAAGGAATCACATCCGTAATCATTTACAAGATCATCCGGTGAAATAACATTTCCTTTGGATTTACTCATCTTGATTCCGTTTTTACCTGTGATCATACCCTGGTTGAACAGCTTGACAAACGGCTCATCGAAATCAATAGCTCCGATATCATACAGGAACTTGGTGTAGAATCTGGAGTACAGAAGATGAAGAACAGCATGCTCTACACCACCGATATACATATCTACCGGCAGATATTTATCAGCTTTCTCTTTGGAAACCAGTTCTTTATTATTCTTATTATCTACATAACGGAGGAAATACCAGGAAGATCCTGCCCACTGAGGCATGGTGTTTGTCTCACGTTTTGCAGGAGCACCACAGCATGGGCATGTGGTATTTACCCACTCGTCAATAGCTGCAAGCGGTGACTCTCCGGTTCCTGTCGGCTGGTAGCTTTCTACCTCCGGAAGTCTTAACGGAAGCTGATCCTCCGGTACCGGTACCGCACCGCATTTCGGGCAGTGTACGATCGGGATCGGCTCACCCCAGTAACGCTGGCGGGAAAATACCCAGTCTCTCAGTTTGTAGTTGACAGTCTTACGTCCGATACCCAGCTTCTCGATGATATGCGGTGCTTCCTTCTTCAGTACGGAAGATTCCATTCCGTTCCACTCACCGGAGTTGATCATGGTTCCGGAAGCCTCTGTGTAAGCTTCTGTCATATTCTGAATTTCTTTACCATCTTTTGCGATAACCTGGATGATCGGAATATCGAATTTCTTTGCGAACTCAAAGTCACGGTCATCATGAGCAGGTACACACATGATAGCACCTGTACCATAATCAGCAAGTACATAGTCAGAAAGCCAGATTGGAAGCTTCTCGCCGTTCAGCGGATTGATCGCATAAGTACCTGTGAACACACCGGTCTTCTCTTTATCCTGAAGACGGTCTACATTGGATTTCATGGAAGCATCAAAGATATATTTCTCTACAGCCTCTCTTGTCTCGTCTGTTGCAAGAGATTTTGCAAGAGCATGCTCCGGTGCAAGTACCATGAATGTTGCTCCATGAAGAGTATCCGGTCTTGTTGTATAGACCGTGATCTTCTCTTCTCTTCCCTCAACCGGGAAATCGACCTCTGCGCCGTAGGATTTGCCGATCCAGTCTGTCTGCATCTTTTTAACCTTCTCCGGCCAGTCCAGTTTATCCAGATCACTTAAAAGTCTGTCTGCATATTTTGTGATGCGGAGCATCCACTGACGGAGGTTCTTTTTGGTAACCGGAGTGCCACAACGCTCGCAGCATCCGTTTACAACCTCTTCATTTGCAAGACCTGTCTTACAGGAAGGGCACCAGTTGATCGGGAACTCCTTCTCATATGCAAGCCCCTCTTTGAACATTTTTACAAAGATCCACTGTGTCCATTTATAGAATTCCGGATCTGTTGTGTTAACCTCCATATCCCAGTCATAGATCGCTGCGATATCGTTGATCTGACGTTTGATATTTTTGATGTTTGCTGCTGTAGATACTGCCGGATGAACACCCATCTTGATGGCATAATTCTCAGCCGGGAGACCAAAAGCGTCCCATCCCATCGGATGGATCAGGTAATAACCCTGAAGCATTTTATAGCGGCTCCATACATCAGAGATCACATAGCCTCTCCAGTGTCCTACATGAAGACCGTTTCCGGACGGATACGGGAACATATCCAGACAGTAGTATTTCGGTTTCTTGCCATCATTGACATTTACCGGCTTTTTCTCCCAGTTTGTGCGCCATTTCGCTTCGATGGCTCTATGGTTATAAGGTGCAGCCATTTTTTTATTCCTCCTGACAAATTACTCAGTATTAATACTTTAATGCTTTCACACACTGCTATTAATTTTAACTACTTATGATGTATTTGTCAAACAAAAATCCAAAAACAGCCCTTTTCCATCAAAATATACATGAACCTGCAATCCTGGCCTGGTTTAGTTGACGCTTCTTTTTTCACATGATATAATTTCCTGCATGTATTTTCCTATATTATACATACCATACATATTTATCTTAGGAGGGAACGCATAAATGAAATCTTTTTATTCCTGGTACCGGAAGCATATTACCGGTGCGATCTTTACAGGACTGATCCTGGGTATCCTCACAGGACTTTTCCTGGCCGGACGGTTTGAACCTGTCCTCACTGTGACCAGTCTGATCGGAAGTATCTACATGAACGCCCTGAACATGATGATCTTTCCCATGGTCTTCTGTTCCATTGTCATTGGAATCTGTTCCATCGGAAACGCACGTACTACCGGCAAGATCACTGCAGCATCCATGATCTATTTTCTCTGCACAACGGCACTTGCCAGCCTGTGCGGACTGATCATCCCGAGACTGATCCATCTCGGAAAGGGAGTCAAATTTGAGATGGCAACAGCCGATATCCAGGCTACAGAAATGAGCAGTATCCTTGACACCCTGAAAAACCTGATCCCTTCCAACCCAATCGCCGCATTTGCTGACGGAAACATGCTCCAGGTTCTGGTGTTTGCCCTGATCATCGGTTTCACACTGATCGCAGTCGGTGAAAAAGGAACTCCATTCCTGAATCTGATTGATTCCATCAATGAAGTATGCCTGAAGATCATCACAACCATCATGTACTTTACACCCATCGGTGTTTTCTGTACCATCGTACCGGTTGTGGAAGCCAACGGAACTGAAACGATCATTTCCCTTGCAACACAGCTTGTCATTCTGTATGTGGCATTCTTTGGCTTCGCTATTGTAGTGTACGGTCTCTCTGTAAAGCTGATCGGCAAACAGAGTCCGCTGAAATTCCTGAAAGCGATCCTGCCAGCAGCACTGAACGCCTTCGGAACCTGCTCAAGCTCCGCAACCATTCCATTAAGCAAGCAGTGTATGGAAGAAGAAATGGGCGTATCCAACCAGATCACCAGCATCGCCATTCCTCTTGGTGCTACCGTTAATATGGATGCTGTATCTATCCTGATGTCCTTTATGATCATGTTCTTTGCAAACGCCTGCGGGATCCATGTAAGTATTCCTCTTATGATCATTATCCTTCTTGCAAACGTACTGCTTTCCGTTGGTACTCCAGGTGTTCCCGGTGGTGCTATCGCATCTTTCGCAGCACTGGCAACTATGGCCGGACTTCCTGCCGGAGTTCTTGGTGTTTATATCAGCATCAATACCCTCTGTGATATGGGCGCCACCTGTGTCAATGTTATCGGTGACATGGCATGCTGCTCTGTACTGAAAAATGTTATCCAGATTGAGGAAGAAGCATAAACAAATCTTTCTGAAGTGTTATTTAAACAGAATGCGAATTACTTTACATAAAATATTTTATGTAAAGCAGCAATAGCAAAAGCCGTAAGATATATGTTTAAGAAACTTTCACATATACTTACGGCTTTTCTGTTTATCAACTGTTCACATCCTGTATTCTTTATACTGTTTAACGCAAATGATGTAACACAGAAATTTATATTTCATTTTGCTGACTTTATTTTTTCAGAACACGGTAATTTTCTTCTCTGTCGTAATCCTTATGGACCCCATCGTCCTCATATAAGGTATACTCCGCACCTTCATATCCGAGAAGCTGCATATTTTTTGTATCCAGAGCTGCCACACATTCCGCTGCTTCTGCAACCGGAATACATTTTCCCTTCCGGATAAACAATGGAATCTCATTCAGTGCCACCTCTACATAATGAACACCCTTTTCAAGGATCTCCTCTGCAATGGTTCCATCCGGAAGGAATTTCACAAACTTCATCTCCTCCGGAAGATATACATAACGGCCTCTTGCGTTCTGTTCATAAACCGGAGCGATCATGATCTCATTTCCAAGAAGCAGCTGGTCTTCCACATGTACAGCAATCTTATCCTCCGGATAAACAAAGCCCAACGGCCGGAAATACATATCATCGTTCAGAGCCGCCTTCATATATTCACTGTAAAGATATGGAATAAGACGATATCTTACACCGATCACATGACGGAAATCTTCCACATTTTCAAACTGGTAGCATTCCTGCTCTCTGGTACCGATCGCTGTATGATCACGCATCAGCGGTGTGAATACTCCAAGTGCCAGGAAACGAAGCAGCAGTTCTCTTGTTGTATCAGCGCCAAATCCACCCAGATCTGCTCCTGCATACAGGAAACCACACATATTCAGAGATGGCATCATCTTCAGGTTCAAAAGGATATGAGCCCACCAGGATTTATTATCGCCGGTCCAGATCCCACCATAACGATGCATACCAATATAGGATGATCTGGAGAACATCAGAAAACGTTTTTCCGGATCGATCCGTTCAAAAGCCTCCCCTGCTGCTCTGGTCATATTGTAGCCAAACAGGTTATGGACTTTGTCATGGCGGATCTTTCTGCCATCCACATTATGGTAAAATCTCCGATAATCTTCCGGATTGTTTGCAACATTGCGAAGTGCACTCTGCATCTTCCAGATATGGATCTTTCCTTCCGTATCTTTTGCAAATTCTCCTGCAAGCTCTTTGACCTCTTTCATTCCCTCTGTGGAATAGAAGATCGCCGGCTCATTCATATCGTTCCAGAAACCGTCGATTCCCTTCTCGATCAGGAAACGGTATTTGTCACCGAACCATTTTCTGGCATCTTTGTTCAATACATCCGGAAAATGAGTATCCCCCGGCCATACAGCAGCTACAAAATCACTGCCGTCCTCTCTCTGGCAGAAATAGCGGTTTTTAACACCCTCCTCATAAACATCGTATCCCGGCTCTACCTTGACGCCGGCATCGATGATCGGGATCAGACGGATATCCTGATCCTTCAGTTCCTTTACGAATTCCGGAAAATCCTGAAAATTCTCTTCACTTAATGTAAAGTCCTTATAAGACTGCATATAATCAATATCCATATAGATCATATCAATAGGAATATGATTTTCACGATATCCAGCTGCAACCTTCCGGAAATCCTCTTTTGTAGTATAGCCCCATCTGCTCTGGCCAAATCCAAAGGCAAATTTCGGCGGGATATAGCTTCTTCCGATCACATGACGGAACTGCTTTACAATATCATAGGGACTCTCCCCTTCGATCACATAAAGCTTCAGGTCTGCATTTTCGCAGGTTACCTTCATGGTATCCATTCTGGTATAGCCAATGTCAAAGGTGATCGCTGCCGGATAGTCAAAAAACATTCCAAAGGTTTCTTTTCCGGACACAATGATAAGATTATGTGCACCGTACAGGGAATGTTTATCCTCTGTATGCTCCGGATCATCAGTACAGTTACTGGTGTAAATGAATCCTCTCTTGTTGATACCGCGGTTGGATTCTCCCAATCCGTAGACGATATCCTCTTCATCCATGATATAAGTAAAAGAAAATCCATCTTCTGCACAGATTTCTCCATATCCTGGCTTTCCTTCTGCTGTCTCAATGTTTTCTGTCAGTGCCTCAGTCTCAAAGGGCTCTCCATATACATATTTTTTTATCATTTTTCCCTCTCCTGTTACAGATTTCTGTAAAGAACAAATGCCTCATAAGGTTTCAGGACCACTTTCTTTCCAAAATCCTTTCTTCCAAGATTTGTGATCAGACATTCTGCATTTTTCTGAAATTCTTCCGGAATTTCCATTTCTGCCACATGCTCACTGAAATTGCAGACTGTGAGAAGCTTCTCTCCCTCAAGAGTTCTGGTATATGCAAAAATCTGATCATGATCTCTGTAAAGTGCCTCAAAAACACCGTAAACGATCACTGGTTTTTCTTTTCTTAAACGGATCAGCTTCTGATAATAATGGAAAATAGAATTCGGATCTGAAAGCTGCTGCTTCGCATTGATCTCCTTATAATTAGAGTTTACCCTGATCCATGGCGTTCCCTCCGTAAAGCCGGCCTGATGAGAATCCTCCCACTGCATTGGTGTTCTGGCATTGTCACGTCCTCTCAGCATCAGGCACTTCATCATATATTCCGGTGTATAAATACCTGCTTCTGTATATTCATGGAAATACTGAATACTCTCGATATCACGATAATCCTTAAGCTCTGTAAAATAAGCATTGGTCATTCCAAGCTCTTCTCCCTGATAAACATAAGGAGTTCCCTGCATCATATGAAGACAGGTTGCCAGCATCTTGGCTGAAGTTTCCCTGTATGCCGGATTATCATTTCCAAATCTGGAAACACTTCTTGGCTGGTCATGATTTCCAAGAAACAGACTGTTCCATGCTTTTCCCGCAAGCTCTTCCTGCCATTTGATCATAACCTTTTTAAATTCCTGGAAATCGTATTTCTCGGTAGTCCATTTACCATGGTCTGATCCCTGATCCTCTACATGCTCAAACTGAAACACCATGTTCAGCTCATTCCTGTCCTCACCTGCATATTTCTGTGCCTCTTCGATAGTCACACCGGAGGTTTCTCCAACTGTCATCACATCGTATCGGGATAAAACCTCTCTGTTCATTTCCTGAAGAAACTCATGGATCCTCGGGCCATGGACGCAGTAAGGACCAAAATCACCGTATAATCCTCCATTCATTTCTCCATCCGGATATGACTGATCCTTGGAGATCATGCTGATCACGTCCATTCGGAAACCGTCGATTCCTTTTTCACACCAGAAATTCATCATATCGTAAACTTCCTGACGAACCTTTTCATTTTCCCAGTTCAGATCCGGCTGTTTTCTTGAAAACAGGTGAAGATAATACATCTCTGTCTGAGGATCATACTCCCATGCAGGTCCTCCGAACGCACTTCCCCAGTTATTCGGTTCTTTTCCATTCACCGGCTCTCTCCAGATATAGTAATCCCTGTAAGGATTATCTTTGGATTTCCTGCTTTCAATAAACCAGTTGTGTTCATCGGAAGTATGGTTTACGACCAGATCCATGAGGATCTTAATGCCCCGTTTATGCGCTTCTTCAAGAAGCTTTTCATAATCCTCCATGGTTCCATATTCTTTATAGATTCTGCGGTAATCGGAAATATCATAGCCATTGTCATCCTGCGGAGATTCCAGCATGGGTGAGATCCAGAGAACATTTACTCCCAGTTCTTTCAGATAGTCCAGTTTTTCTATGATCCCGGGAATATCACCAATTCCGTCTCCGTTGCTGTCCTTAAAACTTCTCGGGTAGATCTGATATACCACGCTTTCTTTCCACCAGTTTTTTTTCATGGTAAATTGCCTCCTTTTTCTGTTGATTCTAAAATCAGCATATCCTATCCACCCTTTAAAATCAACAGGTTTCTCGTGAAACTTAAATTACTGCCAAACTTTTTTGTTTTTTTTATGCAGTTTTAACAATAAAGCACTACTGTCCGACGAAAGAATTCCTACCACATTCCGGAGAGGCACCAGGAAAAGTCATCACAACATAAAAAAAGAGATCCTGCTACTCTTTTACAGAATCTCTCTTTACAAGCCAGACAGGGCTTTTTACATTTTTTTCGGCAGGTTCCTTTCCCTCTGCCATAAGAAGCAGCTTCCGCAAGGCCAGAACTGCTTTCTGATGAACATCCTGATGAATGGTGGTCAGCTTTGGCCTGACGATCTGCGCATAAAAATTATCATCAAAGCCGGTAATGGAAATCTGATCCGGAATCCGGATTCCCCTGTCTGTAAAAAAATTGATGGCCTCCACAGCTGTGTAATCCGAAGAAAATGCCAGCGCCTTTGTCTCCAGAAAATGAGGCAGCAGCTCTTCATATTTTTTCAGTCTGCGCCGGGGTTCCTGGGGAACCACCACATAGCGGGAGCGGCTGCAGAAGCCGCCATTTTTTTCCATAGCCTGTTTGAATCCAAGCCATCTGGCATAATCACTGTCCTGCTCTGTTTCCGCAACAAAAAGTGCCCGGTGGTATCCACAGGAATGCAGATATTCCCCGATCTGATATCCGCCGGAATAATCATCCACTCCTACATTCTGAAAGCTATATCCACCCTTCGGATAGGCATCGATCAATACCATTTTTTTATTCAGCTTTCTGGAAAGCTGATGATACTGTTCTTCATTATACCCTATAATGATAAGACCCTCTACATTCCAACGGGATGCCATATCTACCACATTATCGATCCGTTCACCGCCAATGAGCATAATATAATAGCCTCTGTTTTCTGCTTCGACCTGCAGCGTTCCGGTGATCTCTCCCACAAAAGAATCCTGCAGAGACTGCATACCATGAATGAAGGAAAAACCAAGAACCACTCCAATGATCCTTGAGCCGTGTCCGGATAGCATCACAGATCCCATGTGGGGAACATAATTCTGCTCCTTCAGGATCGCCGTGATCCGGTCAATGGTGCTCTGTGAAACCCGTTTTGTATTTCCATTGATCACATTGGATACGGTTGTACGACTGACACCTGCCATATCCGCGATATCCTGCAGCCTTATCATTTCATTGAATACTGCATCAGCTCATAATGAAGCTCACAGCCCTCATAGATTTCTGCCGGAAGTAATGCTCTGGCAACCACTTTCAGTTCCTCCTCCAGCTGATCCACACGCTTCAAATGTGCATAATCTCCGTCAATCTGTTCCACGATATAATCACATACTAACATTTTTTGTCCTCTCTCTTTTCTTTTTTGCTCATACTTCAATAACCTATATGAGCGCAATTCGTTTCTCTGACTGCTTACTCACGAATGCATCTAAAAACAGGCTACAGCAAATGCTGCAGCCTGTCAACTCTTTATTCTGCCCTCAAAAAATATCTCTGTTTATTCGTCAGCACTGTCAACCTTGCTTGCGCGTGCCGCGATCTCTTTCTCCTGGATATCACTCGGAGCCTGCTCATAGCGTGCAAATTCATAGGAGAAATCTCCGCTTCCACCGGTCATGGAACGAAGGACAGTGGAATAACCATAGATTTCAAGAAGCGGAACATCTGCCTCAATGATGGTATTTCCTTCGTGGTCCGGATTCATTCCGAGAACACGACCACGTCTCTTGTTCAGATCTCCCATAATATCACCGGTATATTTATCCGGAACTGTAATCTTCATGGAGATGATCGGCTCAAGAAGTACAGGAGACGCTTCCATAAAGCCCTTCTTGAAGGCAAGGATAGTTGCCATCTTAAATGCCATCTCAGAAGAATCTACCGGATGATAAGATCCATCGTAAAGGGTTGCCTTCACACCAACAACCGGATATGCAGCCAGAGGTCCCTTGAGAACACATTCCTGAAGTCCCTTCTCAACAGCCGGGAAGTAGTTCTTCGGAACTGCACCACCTACAACTACCTGCTCAAATACATAAGGTGTCTCCAGATCGCCAGATGGCTCAAAGCGCATCTTAACGTGGCCATACTGTCCGTGTCCGCCGGACTGTTTCTTATGTTTGCCTTCTACATCTGAATTTTTACGGAGTGTTTCACGGAACGGAACCTTCGGTTTGGAAAGCTCCACATCCACTTTATAGCGCTCCTTCAGCTTGCTGACAACGATATCAAGATGCTGATCACCCATACCGTAGATCAGGCTCTGACGGTTTGCACTGTCATTAACAACCTTCAGTGTTCTGTCCTCTGTCATCATCTTGGCAAGGGACTGTGCGATCTTATCCTCGTCGCCCTTCTTCACTGCCTTAAATCTCTTATATGTATATGGTGTGGAAAGTATAGCCTTTGGATAAAGGATCGGATTCGCCTTGGTTGCAAGGCTGTCACCGGTCTGTACACTGCCAAGCTTGGCAATGGCACCGATATCCCCTGCAAAAAGCTCCGGAACTTCGATCGGTTTGGAACCTTCCATGACATAAAGCTTGTTTACACGCTCCTCTGTTCCTTTCTCTACATTAAGAAGTGTATCATCGGATTTCAGCACACCGGAGCATACCTTAATCAGAGAATATTTACCAAGGAACGGATCCGCGATGGTCTTAAATACATAGGCGGATTTTGCCTTGGCAAAGTCATAATTGGCCTCAAAGATCTCGTTAGTCTTCTGTGCGATACCATTGCAGGAACGTCCGCTTGGGCTTGGGAAGTAACCGCAGATATCATCCAGAAGGTTAGATACACCGCGAAGGTTCACCGGTGATCCCATGCATACCGGAACAATACTTCCATCCTGTACATTGGTTGCAATAGCGGCTGAAACCTCTGCTACGGAGAAGGTATCTCCCTCAAAATAACGGTCCATAAACTCTTCACTTGTCTCTGCAACAGACTCCATCAGAGTTTCATGATATTTCTCAAGATATTCTGTCAGATAATCCGGAACCGGGCATTCTTCCTTGCCGGCCTTATCAATATATCTTCTTCCTGCCTGCTTCACAACATTGACATAACCTACAAACTTACCATCCTCACGGATCGGGAAATGAAGGGGAGCGATTCTCTTGCCGTACAGCTCTGTCAGCTCTTCCACGACCTCACGATAGCTGACATCATCCACGTCCATATCTGTAACAAAGATCATTCGCGGAAGTTTATATTTCTCGCAGAGATTCCATGCCTTCTGTGTTCCAACCTGAACACCGGCCTTACCGGAAACAACGATAATCGCTGCATCTGCTGCGCTGACTGCCTCTTCAACTTCTCCCACAAAATCGAAATATCCGGGAGTATCCAGTACATTTACCTTCATCTTATCCCATGGTACCGGAATCAAAGAAGTTGTGATGGAAAAATGTCTCTTTATTTCTTCCTTGTCATAATCGCTGACAGTATTGCCATCCTCAACACGTCCGAGTCTGTTTGTCATACCTGCCAGATAAGCCATTGCCTCAGCCAGTGTTGTTTTGCCTGCGCCACCATGACCTAATAGGACTACATTTCTGATTCGGTCTGTTCTGAAAACGTCCATATGTAATACCTCCCTGTTTGTCTTACTTAATATGTTCACATTTTACTAAATTTCCATGCAAATTTCAAGTATTTTATTCAATTTTGACAACTTTTTTTCAGAAAGTTTTTCGTATTACCGTCAATTAATACAGAACAGTCGTCTATCTTTCAGAATTTCCGGTTTACATACTTTTTCACGGCATCCACAGAACGGTTCAGTACCAGCTCTTCCGGAAAATCCAGTTTGGTCAGAAGGTCTCTGGCAAGATCAAATTCCCCGATCAGAAGATCAAAATGGGCATCACTGTCCATAACCACAGGTACCCGATATTTTTTGCAGTATTCCAGCATGATGGTATCATTCTCCACTGCATTCTCACGGTTACAGTCAGGGTCCATGGAGTGATTGTTCAGCTCCAGGACTTTACCGTATTCTCTTGCGCCCTGTACAAGCGCCTCATAGTCAACCTCGTATCTTCCGTCATCCGGATGTCCGATGATATTGACACACGGATTCTTCATAGCATTAAGATAGGCCTCCGTATTCTCCTGTCTGCTGCCTGGTCTGATGCATGGAACATGAAGACTTGCAATGACCACGTCCAGCTTCTCCAGGGTTTTCTGCTCAAGATCTACCGTTCCCGCCGCATCCAGGATATTTACCTCCGAACCCAGAAGCAGCTGGATCCCGTACATTTCACGGGGTACTACCTTTATATTCTGGAAATAAAACTTATGACAGGTTCCGGGCATTTTCGGTGCATGCTCTGTGATTCCCAGGAGTTCAAGGCCTTTATCGGAAGCAGCCCTGGCCATCTCGCGAAGTGTGCAGTATGCATGTCCGCTGGCTACGGTATGTGTGTGAAGATCCATAACTGACTGATATTTCATGATAAATTCTCCTCTGTATCTTATATTGTTTTTTTCTTATTATATTATACGTCCGAAATCTTCGATTTCTCAAGCCTTTTTCTATTGTTACTGTTTACTCCGTTCTCAGCAACACGCTTCGCGATGAACAGTAACTTTCTATTACTCTTCCCTGTTCGCAAAACATTACGGTAAACAGCTATAAAAATGGCCTTCCTGTTTCCGCTAACATTTGTTGACATTTTTCACACTTTCTTTTACAATATAGTCGTGATTTACACTATTAAAGAATAAAAGTAAAAAGTAACCTGAAAGGACTCTGAAGTACTATGAAAACCATAGGTTTTATCGGCCTTGGACTGATCGGCGGCTCCATTGCCAGAACCATACGAAAATTTCACCCGGATTATCGCCTGCTTGCCTTTGACAAAGACAGAAGTGCTCTGGCAGAGGCAGTCAGTTTAAACGTGATCAACGGGATCTGTGATATTGACGATGAGCAGTTATATAACTGTGATTATCTTTTTCTCTGTGCACCTGTAGAATTTAATGTGGAATACATGGAAAAGATCAAAGATTCTCTTGGAAAGAACTGTATCCTCACAGATGTAGGCAGTGTAAAAAGCGTTATCCACGAAAAAGTAACCGAGCTCGGACTTGAAGGACGCTTCATCGGCGGTCATCCTATGGCAGGCTCCGAACGCAGCGGTTTTTCCAATTCCAGTGATCATCTTCTGGAAAATGCTTATTATATCATCACTCCGGGAGGAGAAGTTGCTTTGGAAAAAATTTCTGATTTCACAGAACTGATCTCCTCTCTTGGTGCGATCCCCCTTGTTATCACTGCAGAAGAACATGATTTCATCACGGCAGGAGTCAGCCACCTTCCTCATATCGTAGCCTCCGCTCTTGTAAATCTTGTAAATCTTCTGGATAACGACGCCCAGTATATGAAAATGATCGCAGCCGGCGGTTTCCGTGATATCACACGTATTGCCTCTTCTTCACCGGTTATGTGGGAACAGATCTGTCTGGAAAATCAGAAAAACATTTCCACGGTTCTGGATGAATTTATCCGTATGCTGATCCAGATCCGCTGTTCCATTGACAACAAAGAAGCCGACAACATCTTTGACATGTTTGCAAGCTCCAAGGATTACCGTGACTCCATTGACATTGTAGACAACAGCCTGATCCCCCGCTCCTATGTCCTTTATATCGATGTGGCAGATGAGGCCGGTGCCATTGCAACCATTGCAACCATCCTTGCAACAGAAAAGGTCAGCATCAAAAATATCGGTATTATCCACAACCGAGAATTTGAAGATGGCGTTCTGAAGATCGAATTTTATACAGACGCAGCTCTGGAGCAGGCTAAAGTGCTTCTTACAAAACGTAATTACAAGATCTGCGAACGCTGATATATAAACGGCAGCAGATATCCGATCTGCTGCCATGTATTTCAAAAATAACAATACAGGCAGGTACTAATATGGAAATCAAAAAAGCAAAAAAATTATCCGGCTCTCTTGCCATTCCCGGAGATAAATCCATTTCTCACAGAGCTGTCATGTTCGGCTCTCTTGCAGAAGGCACTACCAAAATCACAAATTTTCTGGAGGGTGCAGACTGTCTCTCCACTATTTCCTGTTTCCGGAAAATGGGTATTAACATTGAAAATACAGAAGGAGAGATCCTGGTCCACGGAAAAGGTCTCCATGGTCTCAGTGCTCCGTCAGAGACTCTTGACGTCGGTAACAGCGGTACCACCACCCGCCTCATCTCCGGGATCCTTGCAGGACAGGACTTTGTATCAGAGCTTACCGGCGATGCTTCCATCCAGAAACGCCCTATGAAACGGATCATGACTCCGCTTTCCCAAATGGGTGCCGATATCATAAGTCTCAACGGAAACGGATGTGCACCGCTTAAGATCTCCGGAAAAAAGCTCCATGCCATCCACTACAATTCTCCGGTAGCATCTGCCCAGGTAAAATCCTGCGTACTTCTTGCCGGAATGTACTCTGACGGCATTACCCGTGTAACAGAGCCGGTCCTTTCCAGAAATCACACGGAGATCATGCTGAATTACTTTGGCGCCAATGTAACCGCAGAGGGAACAACAGCATCCATCAAACCGGACCCATCTCTTTACGGACGTGAGATCCTGGTTCCGGGAGATATCTCTTCTGCAGCTTATTTTATCGCAGCAGGTCTTCTTGTTCCCAACAGTGAGATCCTTCTGAAAAATGTGGGGATCAACCCGACCCGTGACGGCATCCTCCGTGTATGCAGGGCCATGGGAGCAGATATCACTCTCCTCAATGAAACCACAGAGGGTGAACCTACTGCCGATCTTCTGATCCGCTCCTCTGCGCTTCACGGGACCACAATAGAAGGCGCGATCATTCCTACTCTGATCGATGAACTTCCGATGATCGCCGTTATGGCAGCTTTTGCAGAAGGAACCACTGTTATCCGGGATGCACAGGAGCTTCGTGTCAAAGAGTCCGACCGCATCCAGGTTATGACGGAAAATCTTCGGAAAATGGGCGCAGATATCCAGGAAACCGAAGATGGCATGATCATTCATGGTGGAAAAGCCCTTCATGGCGCAGAGATCGATTCTCATCTGGATCACCGTGTAGCCATGTCTTTTGCAGTAGCAGGACTGCTTTGTGAGAGAACACTTTCCATCAAAAATGGAGAATGTGTCAACATCTCCTATCCGGAATTCTATTCTGATCTTTATAGTCTGGCTGAATAATTATCTCATATCCAGACAGAGAGCATTTTCATGTATCACAACATCTGTTCCATCAGATGACAGTGCATAAAATGCTCTCTTTTTTTGTATTTCGTATAATTTTTATTTATTATGGATATCATAATTCCAAAACAAAACCATTTTTTTGATAAATTTTATCGCTTTCCCCACTTTCCAAATTCCTACTATTATGGTATTATTTTTTCGGAAAATAATTATTTCCAGAGAGGAGCAACGATTATGAAAATTTTGTTTTATGACACCAAGAGCTACGATAGGGAATTTTTTGAGAAGCTGCTTCCATCTTATCCAGGTATTGAAATTAAATTCATTGAAGCAAATATCCATGAAGAAACCGCAGCTCTTGCCCACGGCTACGATGCCATCTGTGCATTTGTAAATGCAGATCTCGGCGCACCGGTCATTGAAGAACTTCACCGCCAGGGTGTAAAACTGATCCTGATGCGCTGTGCCGGATACAATAATGTTGATCTGGAAACTACAGCAAAATGCGGGATCCAGGTGGCACGTGTTCCCGGTTATTCTCCGGAAGCAGTTGCCGAACACGCCATGGCACTGGCTCTTACCGCCAACCGGCACACCCACAAGGCATATATCAAATGCCGTGAAAACAACTTTGCACTGAACGGTCTCATGGGCGTTAACTTTTATCAGAAAACTGCCGGCATCATCGGCACCGGAAAAATCGGTCAGGCAATGGCAAAAATCTGTCGCGGCTTTGGCATGAAGGTAATTGCTTATGATCTTTTCCCTAATAAAAATCTTGACTTTCTGGAGTATGTTTCACTGGATGAACTTCTTTCCACCAGTGATCTGATCAGTCTGCACTGTCCGATGACTCCGGAAACAGAGCATCTGATCAACTCCGAAACGATTGCAAAAATGAAAGATGGTGTGATCCTTGTAAATACCTCCAGAGGTGGACTGATCAAAACAGATGATTTGATCGCAGGTATCCGTGATCACAAATTCTTCGCCGTTGGTCTGGATGTTTACGAAGAAGAATCTGCATATGTATATGAAGACATGTCAAGCAGCATTCTTCCTACTTCCACGATCCAGCGTCTTCTGTCCTTCCCAAATGTGACCATGACCTCACATCAGGGATTCTTTACGGTAGAAGCACTGACCAATATTGCGGAGACAACCCTGGAAAACGCAAAAACTTTTATGGATGGAGCTGAAATGAAAAATCTGGTCCACTGATCAGTCTCAGCCCTGACATGCAAAATCCCCCGGATACTGATCGTTTATCTGTATCCGGGGGTCTTATTTTGTTCTTTTGATTTTAATAGATCTCGTCAAAAGACTGTCCGTCATCGTCTGTGTAATAAATGCGCTTTGCATCCTGAGTGAAGATCAGCTTCTGTTTCCCTGCATCATCAAGGCTGCACTGCTGATAGGTTACGCCATCCTCTACCGGAAGCATACTGTCTGCATTATCATAGTCTGCAGCAGTCAGATTGGAAGGTACATGGCCATACTCATAAATGTACTGGGCCACTTCATCTTTATCTGTATAGGTGCCATTTTCATCCAGTTTCTTTTCGCTCTGTGAGTCTGCTGCATCCGATGAAGCGGACCCATCTGTGTCTCCTGATCCTGCAGCATTTTCAGAATCCTGCAGCTGCTCCAGGTCGCTTTCATCAGCTACTGCCATCTCATCGTCACCATTCTGGTCCATGGCCTCCACTTCATCCTCACTCAGAGGTTCCAGGTCATCCTGAAAAGCGGATTCGTCGTATTTTTCCTTATCTTTGCAGCCTCCCAGCATCATCGCTGCCACCCCGGCAAGCACCAGGATAAAATATCTGAACTTTTTCATGGATCAATCTCCTTTCATGGAATATCGTTCTCGTAAAAGTGCAATTTCTCTTTTCCATCCTTCATCATCATTTGGTGTCTCCAGAATAAAGGGAATTCCCTCAAGAGCCGGATGGCACACCACATTCACAAGTGCATCCAGGCCGATCTGACCTTCGCCGATCTTTGCATGACGATCCTTATGACTGCCCAGTCCGTTTATACTGTCGTTAAGATGAACAGCCTTCAATCTGGAAAGGCCGATCACCCGGTCAAACTCATCAAGAACACCATCCAGATCATGGACAATATCATAACCGCCATCCCATACATGACAGGTATCCAGGCAGACACCCAGTTTATTATTTTTTTCCACCCTGTCAATGATATCACGAAGCTCCTGAAACGTTGCTCCTACTTCTGAACCCTTGCCGGACATAGTTTCCAGAAGGACGGTCGTACTCTGTTCTTCTGTAAGGACATCATTGAGGATTTCCGCAATTTTGGTAATTCCCGTCTCAGTTCCCTGCCCTACATGACTGCCCGGGTGAAAATTATAATAATTTCCCGGTGTATATTCCATACGTTTCAGATCGTCTGCCATGATCTCTCTTGCAAAATCTCTCAGATTTTCTTTTGCAGCACAGGCATTCATGGTATACGGTGCATGTGCCACCAGCTTTCCAAAATGATTTTCCCTGGAAAGCTCCAGAAATCTTTCCACATCTGCAGGATCAATCTCTTTTGCCTTGCCTCCTCTGGGATTGCGGGTAAAAAAAGCGAACGTATTTCCGCCGTTTTTCAGCATCTGACGTCCCATGGCAGCATAGCCTTTGGACGAACTTGTATGATTTCCGATATATAATACCATATCAGCACCATCTCCCTGTAGTTTATATTTCTGCCTTTTGGCCTAACTATTATATCAAAAACTTCTTTTTCTGAAAAGTCCGCGATTCTTTCTTTACAATACTTACCATTCTTTCTATAATAAAGATATCTTTACATATGAAGGAGAGAAAGAATGGCAAACGACAATCGAAGGCGGCCGCCTCATGGCCATGATCCGGAGCAGGCACGCAGAGAAGCCGCCAAAGCACGAGAAGCACAGCGGAAACATTCTGGTTCTGCATCCCGTAATTCCCGTTCACATTCCACCGGGACTCGCAAGAATGACATCAACAAAAAATCCAGATATTACCAGGTACGCCGTCAGAAAATGTTTCTTGCAGCTGGCGGGATCCTGATCATACTTGTTCTTGTGATCATTTTTTCCGCACGTGCATGCATTTCTTCCCGGAAAGCTGCAGAAGCCGCCGCTTTGCAGAAGGCACAGGAAGAGGAGGCCGCAAAAAAGGCAAAAGAAGAAGCTGCTGCTGTGAAAGATCCCGTTTCACTGACGCTCAGCGTAGTCGGGGACTGCACGTTGGGTACCGATGAGACCTTTGATTATGACACAAGTCTGAACGCATGCTACGATAACAACGGCAAAGATTATTTCTTTAAGAATGTAAAAAGCATCTTTGAGGCAGATGACCTGACAATTGCCAATTTTGAAGGAACTCTCACTGATTCCGATGCCAGAGAAGATAAAACCTTTGCATTTAAAGCACCCGCCGAATATGCTCAGATACTCACCAGCGGTTCCGTTGAAGCCGTAAACACTGCAAACAATCACAGCCACGATTACGGAGAGCAGAGCTACACGGATACTCTGACTGCTCTGGATAATGCAGGCATTACACACTTCGGTTATGATGATACTGCAGTTATGGACATCAAGGGAATCAAAGTTGGTCTTGTCGGAATTTATGAGCTGAAGGATCATCTTGGGCGCGAACAGCAGCTGAAAGATAATATCGCAAAGGTCAAAGCAGATGGAGCAGAGCTTATAGTTGTGATCTTCCACTGGGGCAATGAGACCGAAACAGTTCCCGATACCAATCAGATGACCCTTGGCCGTCTTGCTATCGATGAAGGTGCAGATCTGGTATGTGGCCATCATCCGCATGTACTCCAGGGAATCGAAACCTATAAAGGAAAAAACATCGTCTACAGCCTTGGCAATTTCTGTTTTGGAGGAAACAGTTCTCCAAGTGATATGGACACCATGATCTTCCAGCAGACCTTCACTGTCACCTCAGAAGGCGTACAGGCTAATAACGTGACCAATATCATTCCCTGCTCTATTTCTTCCGCAGATGGCTACAACAATTATCAGCCAACTCCTGCATCCGGAGATGAGGCATCCAGGATCAAATCCAAGATAGAGGAATGCAGTGCTGCGATTCCTGCCGCGGATTCTTCATCCGCTACATCGGAAGGCTCTGACAGTGAAGAATAAATAGCATAACAAAAAATAATATCCCAACAGATCCTGTGCTGCATGTTTCCATGCTACGATCCGTTGGGATATTATTTATATAAAAAGTATTTTTAAATCTTATTCGATCATCATGGCATCCCCGAAACTGAAGAAACGATATCTTTCCTTCACAGCTTCTTCATAAGCAGCCATAATATGTTCTTTTCCGGCAAGGGCTGAAACTAACATCAGAAGCGTTGACTCCGGCAGATGGAAATTGGTGATCAGTCCATCGATAGCTTTGAATTTATATCCAGGATAGATAAAGATCTCTGTCCATCCGCTTCCGGCCTTCACGATTCCATCCTCTCCGGCTGCGGACTCCAGGGTACGGCAGCTGGTAGTTCCCACAGAAATCACTCTTCCACCGTTTTTCTTTGTATCATTGATCAGTTTTGCCTGATCTTCTTCCACAATATAAAACTCCGAGTGCATGTGGTGCTTTTCTACATCATCTACCTTTACCGGGCGGAAGGTTCCGAGACCTACATGTAAAGTTACATGTGCAATATTCACACCCTTCTCCTTTACTTTCTCAAGAAGCTCCGGCGTGAAGTGAAGTCCTGCGGTAGGTGCGGCAGCAGATCCCTCATTCTTTGCATATACAGTCTGATAACGGTTCTTATCCTTCAGCTTATGGGTAATATACGGCGGCAACGGCATTTCTCCCAGCTGATCCAGGATCTCTTCGAAAATCCCCTCATAATGGAACTGGATCAGACGGTTTCCCTCATCTACAATATCAATGATCTCACCCTTCAGGATACCGTCACCAAAAGTGATCTTTGCACCGGGACGTGCTTTTTTTCCCGGCTTTACAAGACACTCCCAGATATCATTTTCGCGGCGTTTCAGAAGCAGGATCTCGATCAGCGCTCCAGTTTCTTCCTTGTGACCATAAAGACGTGCCGGGATAACCTTGGTATCATTGATCACAAGACAGTCTCCCTTATGCAGGTAATCCAGTATATCGGTAAAATGACGATGTTCGATACTTCCATCTTTCAGGGACAGATGCATCAGTCTGGAAGAACTTCTGTCCTCCAGCGGATCCTGAGCGATCAGTTCCTGCGGCAGATCATAATAAAAATCTGATGTTTTCATAATTATTTTTCCACTTCCTCTTTCCACTGTTTGCGAAGCCTGCGGACCTCGTTCCACTCTTTGTTGGTCAGATCAGCTTTTGGCAAAAGATCCGGCCTCCATTTGGCTGTACGGATGATAGACTGCTCTCTTCTCCATTTATCCACATTGGCATGGTGTCCGGAAAGCAGCACCTCCGGAACCTTTTTGCCATGCCATTCCTCCGGGCGGCTGTACTGGGGATACTCCAGAAGATTCCCGGAAAAGGATTCCGTCTCACCGGATTCCTGATTATTCAGAACACCTGGTACCATTCTGGAAATAGAATCCATCATGACCATAGCCGGAAGTTCTCCACCGGTAAGTACATAATCACCAATGGAAACATAGTCTGTTACGATTTCTTCCAGAACACGCTCATCAATTCCCTCATAATGACCACAGAGGAAAACCAGGTCTTCTTCCAGGGCAAACTCTTTTGCCATATCCTGATTGAAGGTTTTTCCCTGAGGAGTCAGAAAGATCACGCGGGGTTTCCTTCCAATACGTTCTGCAATGGATTCATAAGACAGATATACCGGCTCCGCCTGCATCAGCATTCCGGCTCCGCCGCCATAAGGATAATCATCTACCTTCTGGTGCCTATTGAATGCAAAATCCCGTATATTGATCGCTTCCAGTGATAACAGTCCCTTTGTAATGGCACGGCCTGTAATACTTGTGTTCATTCCGTTCTCGATCATTTCCGGAAATAATGTAAGTACATGATAATTCATTTAAACAAGCCCTTTCATCAAATGTACAGTCATGGTATTTTTTTCCACATCCACATCAAGAACACAGTCATGGATCGCAGGAAGCAGGATTTCCTCGCCATCCACACGATCTACAATATAAACATCATTGGCGCCGGTCTCCATCACATCACGGAGCACTCCGAATTTCTCCCCATTCTCCAGAAGTACCTCCATTCCGATGAGATCCGCCACATAATATTCGTCCTCGCCAAGCTCCTGTGCCTCTTCACGTGGGATCCAAAGCTCACGGCCCTTATACATTTCAATATCATTGATGTTGTCAATGCCTTCAAACTTCAGGATCGCAAGATTTTTAAAAAACTTTACATTCTGAATATTCAGTCTGCGAAGCTCTTTTCCTGTGTCCAGAAGCACATATTCAATATCAAGAAAACGCTCTGCGTCATCCGTTGTCGGAAAAACTTTTACTTCACCACGGACGCCATGGGTCGTTGTAATAACTCCTACCTTTAATAAATCTTCCATTTTTGCTCCCTTTCAGAGTAAAAACAGGAGCCATGGAATCCACAGCTCCTGTCTCTTTTTCATTGCAGAATATCTACAATCACTTTTTTGCTGCTTTTTGAAGAAGCCGCTTTCACAACAGTACGGATTGCCTTGGCAATTCTGCCCTGTCTTCCGATAACCTTACCCATATCGGCCGGTCCGACCTTCAGTTCAACAACAATCGCGTCGTCTTTTTCAGTCTCAGTAACGACTACTTCATCCGGATTTTCAACAAGAGATTTTGCAATTACTTCTACAAGTTGTTTCATTACATACCTCCTTGCTCCTGCCTCATTGAGGCCACAGATCCAAATCTGTCAGGTATTATTTCTCGATTCCGGCAAGTTTAAGAAGCTTAGCAACTACCTCTGTAGGCTGAGCACCAGCTGCAAGCCATTTTTTTGCTGCCTCTTCATCGATTTTGTATACGCTTGGGTCAAGGTTCGGATCATATGTTCCGATCTCTGCGATGCATCTTCCGTCACGTTTGCAGCGAGAATCTGCTACTACGATTCTATAGAAAGGTGCTTTCTTCTGTCCCATTCTTCTTAATCTGATCTTAACTGCCATTTTTGTTTTCCTCCAATTATCTTTCTGAAAATTTATTGTTATTTATTAAAAGGGAAGCTTAAAGCCGCCTCTTTTTCCCATGTTCATCTTGCCGCCTGTTAATCCCGGCATCTGTTTCATCATCTTCTTGCTCTGCTCAAACTGCTTCACAAGACGATTTACTTCTGTAATATCCACTCCGGCGCCTCTGGCGATACGGTTCTTGCGTGAGATGTTCAGAATGTTGGGGTTACTTCTCTCCTGAGGTGTCATGGAAAGAATGATGGACTTGGTACGGTCCATAGCCTTCTCATCGATCATACCCTCGATATCCTTCATCTTACCGCCCATTCCGGGAAGCATGTTCAGGATACTGGAAATACCACCCATCTTGTTCATCTGCTCCATGCTGGTAAGATAATCATTGAAGTCGAAGTCCATTTTCTTCAGCTTCTTTTGCATCTCCTGAGCCTGTTCCTGATCCACAGATGCTTCCACCTTCTCGATCAGACTCATTACATCGCCCATTCCAAGGATCCTGGAAGCCATACGTTCCGGATAAAACTGTTCCAGATCTGAAAGCTTCTCTCCCATACCAACATAGAAGATCGGTTTGCCGGTCACGGCTTTAATAGAAAGCGCAGCGCCGCCTCGTGTATCACCGTCCATCTTAGTCAGGATCACACCATCAATGCCGACTTTATCAGAAAAGTTCTGCGCCACATTTACCGCATCCTGTCCTGTCATGGCATCAACTACAAGCACTGTAGCATCTACATTCACATTCGCTTTGATATCCTCAAGCTCCTGCATCATATCCTCATCAATGTGAAGACGTCCTGCTGTATCGATGAGCACAACATTCTGCTGATTGGATTTCGCATGCTCGATAGCTGCTTTTGCAATATCCACGGGATTCTGCTTATCTCCCATGGAAAAGACCTCGACGCCCTGTTTCTCACCGTTTACCTGCAGCTGTGTGATCGCTGCCGGACGGTAAACATCACAGGCCACAAGCAGTGGTCTCTTTCCCTTGGATTTCAGTTTGCCTGCCAGCTTGGCAACCGTCGTTGTCTTACCTGCACCCTGAAGACCGACCATCATAAGAACGGTAAGATCCATTCCCGGTTTGATCGGAAGCTCTGTTGTCTCACTTCCCATCAGGTTGACCAGCTCATCATTTACGATCTTGATCACCATCTGTCCCGGATTCAGACCATTCATAACATCCTGTCCGATAGCCTTTTCCTGAACGGATTTCGTAAACTGCTTAACGACCTTAAAGTTAACATCCGCTTCCAGAAGCGCCATCTTAACTTCCTTCAGTGCTACCTTGACATCAGCCTCTGTGAGACGGCCCTTGCCCTTCAGCTTCTTAAATACATTCTGCAGTTTATCTGTTAAACTCTCAAATGCCATTGATCATAACTCCTCTAATATCACTTTGGAAATCGCCGCAATATCTTCGGCGTGGTACTTGTCAGCCAGTTCATGGATCTTTATGACCTGACTGCGGATGTTCAGGAATTTCTCGACCAGATGAAGCTTCTCTTCATATTCTTCCAACGTCCGATTGCACCGTCTGATCATATCATGCACACCCTGTCTGCTGATGCCAAGTTCCTCAGCAACCTCACTTAAGGAATAATCCTCAAATACCACACTGGTATACACCTGCCGCTGCCTCTCTGTCAGAAGCTCTCCATAAAAATCAAATAAAAATGTCTGCTCTACAAATTTCTCCATCTGTAATCACCTTGGCTATCATACACGATTCCGGCACACCTGTCAAGGGTTTTTGCTTTACAATTTTATTTTTTCCTGAATTTCACAAAAAAAGGCCGGAAAAGCACTTTTCTGCTGGGTTTTGCAGGCTTTTCCGACCTTTGTTATTCTATTTACTTCTTATTAATAAGTCTTATGCTTCGATCAAAACATTTCCTTTGTCATTTTATCGATTTCCTTATCCACTGCCTCATATACACCTGGGATACATGAGAAATTCAGGCCATGAGTGGTGCACGGAATAAAATAAAGCTTACCACAGTCTCTGCAAAGCTGATCTGTTGACTCTTCGATCATTTCCTGATTCCAATCAAAGCGATCTACTTTACCGTTATCGATACCACCCATAAATGTGATATCTTTTCCATATTCTTTGATCAGCTTCGGAAGATCATTAACAGACATACAGCCCTGCCATACATCAATTCCCATCTCGATCATTGTCGGAACCAGTGTTGCACTGTAGCTGTCATTATGGTGGATGATCAGTTCAACACCATGATCATGGTAATATCCGTAAATACGTTTGTAAGAATCCATAAAGAACTCACGGAACATATCCACACTGATAAATGTAGACTTCTGTGTTCCCCAGTCATCATGATGGAAGACAACATCCGGTTTCATATAGGTGCAGACCTGCTCTGCCCATTTCAGTTCCCACTCTGTAATATATTCGATCAGTTCATGCATGGCTTCCGGCTCTTCGTAGAAATTGATCATGGTATTCTGGATCTCACAGAGATAATGGCACATCTCAAAAACTCCAGGTGCAACCATTGCAGTAACCATGGTTTCATTCCGGTCAATTCCGGCAACTGTCTCCTGGCATTCTTTCCAGTCCTCTGCCGTGTAGTTGATGTCCGGTGCCTTTACATATTTTTTCCACTCTGCGACGTCCGGACATACCAGATGCTCCGGATCATGGAGCGGAAACGCTCCCGGTGTTCCTGCAGGCCAGGAATTATAATATCCCCATCCGCATTTTACTGTTGGTGCACCAGGTCCTTCCGGCATCATAGGATACTTCGTCTGATATGGAGTATTCAGAACAAATGTCAGTCCCTCATACTGTTTTACAAAACGATCCGGATTTCCTCCGCGGATCACTTCCAGCATATTTTGTCTTTTTGTTAACATAAACGCACCTCCTCTACGTTATTATGCAGGAAAGCCTTTTTTCCGCACTTGTTTTGCCACACCCCAACATAAAAGGCTTGTTTCTGCACTTGTTTTTTCCTTATGATTCTATTATACTGTAAATCAAAAGAATCACAATTCCACATAATATGGCTATTATTCCTGTTTTTTCCTACAAAATATAGGAAGGAGGATTTTCCTTGAAACTCAGTGCAAAACTCATATGCTATCACCTGCAGAAATCATTTTCCATGCATACATCCAGGCTGGATACATCCCCCACCCTTTCCTGCCCTTCCTGCTTTGAAAAGAACACCGTTCTTCAGGATGGACGTGTTTACCTTATCACAGATCCGGATTTTCAGCTCACTTTTCATCATCCCAAAAATATTCTGTTCCTGATGATTGGAAAAATCTATCAGAACTACGAATTAACTCAGCCAAACATGTGTATCATCCCTGAAGATATTCCAGTCAATATTGTCTTTAACAGGATTCAGGATATTTTTATCCTCTATGATCAGTGGAATCAGTCCCTGATGGATTCCCGTCTCCGGAACGCATCTATCCAGGAGCTTCTGGATCTTACAGCTTCCATTATTCCCAATCCAATGATGCTGATCGGTATGGATTTTACTATCATTGCCTCCAGAGACTGGAATCTAAGTGATCTTTCCAATTCTGTTTTGGGTTCCACTGAAAATTCCTGGGCTATTGTGGACAGCCTGAAGCAGGATCCTCATTACGAAGAGGCTTTTTATAAAACCGGATATTTTTATTATCCGGGAAATGGCCTTACTGCTCCTTCTCTTTGCGTAAATATCTCCAATAATGATAAAGCAGTATACAGGCTGATGTTTTCCGAAGGTGAGGTTCCCCTGGATGATACGTTTGGTTTTGTTCTGGAGTACCTTTCCCAGATGGTATCCCATGCACTTTCCACAGGTATCATGCACAGCCGGGATAAAGCTTTTCCTCTTCATCAGATTTTTATTTCCATTCTGACAGATCCCGGAGCTGATTATGTAAAAATCAGTCAGCAGCTGACAAATGTGGGATGGCTTTCTTCCCATATGTATCAATGCATCCTGATCCAGACCGGACTGATCGACCAGAAAAATCTGACCCTTAATGCCATCTGTAACTATCTGGAAAATACAATTCCCGCCACCTGTGCCACGGAACATAAAGGCAATGCTGTGCTTTTTATCAATCTGGATCTCTGCACTCTGACTATCCATGAGATTTCCGATAAGATCGAGGGCTTTATCAAAAGCAGCATGTTAAGCGCCGGATACAGCCGGAAGATGCTTGGACATTTTAATTTCCACCGACAATACACGCAGGCTTCTGTTACCCTGCAGGTTGGAAAACGCAAAAATCCCGCAGAAAGTATCCACTATTTTGACTCCATCGCTCTGCCCTATATTCTGGAACAGGCAACCAAAAAGCTTCCTGCTTACATGGTCTGTCACGAAAAGCTTCTGTCAATGAAATATAAGGATGAGGCAAAGCAATCTCATCTCTATGAAACACTGCGTTGTTTTCTGGAGCACAACCAGAACATTTCTCATACTGCCAGCGCTTTATTTATCCACAGAAGTACTCTTCTTTATCGTCTGGATAAGATCAAAGCTTTTCTGGATTCAGATCTTACAGACAGAAACGAGATCCTGTATCTGTTGCTTTCTTTTCATCTGATGGATATGGAAGAAGAAAACCAGAATGCAAGATCATAAAAACGGGAACTCTCTTAAATATTTAGCGTTTTCCCAGCTGCCAAAATGCAACTGCACTGGCTGCCGCCACATTCAGTGAATCCACACCGTGTGCCATTGGAATACATACTGTATAATCACAGTCCGCAATGGTCTCCGAAGCAAGGCCATCCCCCTCTGTTCCAAGAACTACTGCCAGTTTTTCTTCTGCCATCAGATGAGGATCATCAATATCAAAGGAATCCTCCCTAAGAGCCATGGCTGCCGTCTTAAATCCCATCGCTTTCAGAGACCGGATTCCTTCTGTTTTCCACTCTGTTTTTTCATCAAAAAATGTCCATGGTATCTGGAATACGGTTCCCATGCTGACACGGATCGCACGGCGGTACAATGGATTGCTGCACCCCGGTGTCAGCAGCACCGCATCCATCCCAAGAGCCGCCGCAGAACGAAAGATCGCGCCTATATTAGTAGGATTTACCACATTTTCCAGAACTGCAATCCTGCGGGCATTTTTGCATATATCGACTATATCAGGAAGCGCCGGCCGGCGCATTGCACAGAGCATTCCTCTTGTCAGCTTGAATCCGGTCAGCTGCGTCAACACATCAAATTCTGCCGTATAAACCGGAATGTCTCCACAACGACGGATGAGTTCTTTTGCCTCACCCTCAACATGTTTATGTTCCACCAGAAAAGAAATCGGCTGGCACCCGGAATCCAAAGCTCTCTCAATAACCTTCGGGCTCTCCGCAATAAAGATCCCCTTCTCCGGTTCTGCCCGGTTCAAAAGCTGTATCTCCGAGATCCTGGCATATACATCCAGCTCCGAAGCGTTGAAATCTGTGATTTCTATGATATTTGACATGTTTATTTTTCTCCTGTTCTGTCTTCTTGTTTTCATCCTGCTATTGTAACAGAATCTCTTTGCAAAAGAAAGCCAGGTGCTATATGTTTCCACCTGGCTTTGCTGCTACTTGTAAAACAATTTGTTTATATTCAGATCCTCACTTCCATCCACCGGATCATATCCCCGATCACTTCATCTTTACAATACTCATTCAGGATCTCATGAAAAAGTCCGCCGTAGATCTTCATCTGCTTGTCTTTTGATCCTGCTTCTTTAAAGAAATCATAGGTATCCTGTACACTTACCAGACCGTCTTTCTCGCCGTGTGTCATAAGGACCGGATAATGGAACTCTGCTTTTTTCTCTTTGAACCAGTCAAGTCCGTCGCAGATCGCATAGCATAACCCCGCTGTAAAGGACTGTTTATTGTATGGATCTTTTCCGTACCAGTCTACCACTTCCTGTACAGAGCATACACCTGACCCCAGCTGATTGGCAAGGCGCGTATGTACATCCATTTCTCCCGGCACACCACGTATCAGATTGCCGTTATCTGCGGTCAGCGCACCACTGGTAATGATCCCCCGGAGTTTTTTGTCCGGATATTTGGCTCCGTACAGAGAAACCGTAAATCCGCCCATGCTGTGTCCCAGAAGAAATACCGGAATATCCGGATTTTCCTCAATTGCCATATCCACAACTACGTTGGTGTCGTCCAGAAGCTCATTGAAATCTGAATAAAAAGTCTCTTCACCCTCAGACCGTCCATGTCCTCTGTGATCAAAACGATAGGTTCCTATTCCCGCCTCATGAAGTTTTTCCGCAAAATAATCGTACCTGCCCTGGTGCTCACAGAGTCCGTGGACAATCACGATCACCGCTTTATTGTCTGCTGCCGTTTCTTTTTTCAGATACAGTTTCGTTCCGTCAAACGATGTGATCATACTTTCACCCATAATAAAAACCTCCCTTTTCTTGCTGCGAGATACATATCCCCATTATATGTCTCATGCTATCTGATAGGTTTATCATATCATGAAATCTGTATTTTGATAACCCCTATTACTAATTATCAGCAATTATATGATTTTTACAAAAAGTAATGAAAAATAGAGGAGTGACATATTTTGTTCTCTGAACTATAATCACCTCAGTACAAAGGGGCTGTCGCACTAAAAAATTAGTGCGACAGCCCCTTCTTTTTTCATTGTTAGGGCAAATCCCTAACAAAAACGGCAGCGGAATATCTACATTTCCGCTGCCTGAATTTCTTATTCTACTTCTTCCGGCTCCATGCTGAGCATATGGCCTTCCTGATTTCCAATATCATATTTCTGTCCGTATTCCTTGAAATACTGGTAGTAGTCCGCACTGTTTGTGGGATAGATCTTGGAATCGTGAATATGAAGATCAGATCCTGTCTCTCCGCTCTTCATAAGTGCCACCATAGCACTTGCACAGTGAGTTGCGATACGACAGAAACTGTTAAGGATATCACTAAATACCGTTCCCTCTTCCAGTCCGCATTTGCCCTGGCTCAGTCGCTCTGCATGACGCATCTTCAGTACATCACAAAGTCCTGTGATCACAGCTCCGAGAGGTGCTACTCTCTGTGCCATTTCTTTATCGTCTTTCATGAAAGCATTGCAGGTTATATTGATATCCTCACGAACTGCCTCCATAACAACATTCAGCTCATCCCAGGCTTCCTGTGAAAAATTCGTATGGTTATCATGCATTTCATTGGACATATGAGCAATGTAAGAAGCATGATCACCGATACGCTCAAAGTCATTGATCGTATGCAGATACAGTGAAGTCTGTCTTGTCTGTGCAGAATTCATCTCTCTCTTTGTCAGCTGGATCAGATACTCTCCTAGACGACTTTCATACTTGTCGATCAGATCCTCTTTTCGCTGAACCTTATCATACTTATCCTGCTGATAATCATTCAGAAGATTCATGGCTCTGTTGACATTCTTACGGAGCTTCTTGGACATTCCGTTCATTACACGGTGACACTGTGCGATAGCAAGGGCCGGGTAATTCAGAAGACGCTCTTCCAGAAGATCAAAGTCTGCCTCATCTTCCAGATCTTCTTTGTTATCCTTAACAAGCCAGCATACCAGCTTCTCGATCTTTGAAATAAACGGGAACAGCACGATAACCGTTGCCAGACGGAAAACTGTGTTCAAAAGTGCGATCGCTACCGGTGTCATGGTCATATCCATAAATGTAAAATGTACAAACGCATTCACGGTATAAAAGATCACAGACCAGAGAATCAGACCAAACAGGTCATTGATCAGATATACAAGAGCCGTTCTTTTACCGTTCTTATTTGCTCCGATGGCTGAGATCAGAACTGGACATGCAGCACCAACACCGATACCAAGAACGATCGGAAATGCACTTGCAAATGTCAGGATACCGGTTACGGAAAGAGCCTGGAGCACACCGACTGTTGCAGACGCACTCTGGAGTACCGCAGTAAAAGCGATACCTACGAGAATACCTGCGATCGGATTGGAAAACATAGTCAGCATCTTGATGAACATCGGACTCTCACGCAATGGAGATACCGCACCACTCATCATCTGCATACCTGTCATCAGGATCGCAAAACCAAGCATGATATTTCCCACGTTCTTATGTAAGGTACGCTTACAGAACATACGGAAAATAATACCAACTACAGCCACAACAGCAGAAATAGTTGCTGTGGAAAGAACACTAGCGATTCCATTAGATCCTTCAATATAAGAAAGACATAAGATCCAGCCAGTAATACTGGTTCCGATATTGGCTCCCATGATGATACCGATCGCCTGTTTCAGTTTCATCATACCGGAGTTTACAAAACCGATCACCATAACTGTCGTCGCAGAAGACGACTGGATCACACTGGTAACACCAGTACCAAGTGCGACACCCTTCAGCGGAGTATTGGTCATCTTATAAAGAAATGCTTCCAGCTTATTACCTGCTGCCAGCTTCAGACCATCGCCCATTAGGGACATACCAAACAAAAATAATGATACTCCACACAACAAAGATAAGATCATTGAAAAAATTGCCATAATTTTCTCCTTTGTCATACTCGCTTCCTGTCATAACCTGTCAGGAGCCATGTTATCCTGAAAATGCGACTTTACATTTCCTTAATCTGGATTTTTCTTATTTTTAACATTTTCCCATTTATTATGCCACATCAATTTCCATATTACAACAACAGATTTATTTCGAAAATAAAAAAATTCGAAGGCAGCGGATTATCTTCCAAAACTCTGCCCTCGAAATGGGGATTTTTGAGTGATTTTTCACAAAATTTTCTATTTTTCCAGGCGCATCAGCATATCATCCAAAATATCTTCCAAATACCCTCCCGTTGTTTTTTCCCCTTCTTTTTTTATCTGGAGCATCGCTTTCAAATCTTCATCGGACAGGCAGATGATCAGTTTCCCGCTTTCCCGTAGACTTCCCCGTGCAGCCATTTTCGCATGTTTATCCGCTCCTTTTCTGGAAATAATGATCGCAACTTTACGGAGAGCTTTTTCGTACAGATATTTTTCTGTAGTGTAAATTTCCCTCTGAGTAATAGGCTTTTCATAGTTTTTAAACTCGAACACGATATACTTCGTAGAAAAATACTTACAGATCGTGTCAAAAAAATCCTGTGTCACCCCGTTTTTGATCTTACAGCACATGTCAAAACGATACAGATCTTCCTCTGTTGTCTTCTGCTGCTCCCACAAAGTCAGATATTCTCCAAGGATATATTTCAGAATAGAAACACAAAGTTCCTCATATTTCTTGAAAGCTGCACTACCGGTCTCCAACACTTTTAACTGCGCTATATAGCTGTCAGCAACCGATTCCGGATCCGTATTCTCCATCTGGCTGCTTTCCTCAAAGATAAAAGGCTCCGGTCTCTCCGGTTCTATGTTTTCCACCGAATAATTCAGAATCGAGATCAGTTCGTTCTTCAGTTCCGGATAGTCCTCAAAGAGCCACAGCACATTTCGGATGTCCCAGACATATCCAAGCTTCGCCTCTTCGTACTTTCTCTTAGTCTCATCAGAGACCAGATTCGCCACTACACAGATATTTTGTAATGGCAGATCCTTTTTCTGATCTGACACTGCTTTTCCAACCAGACGGCTATAACTCTGCAACCGTTTAAGTGTAGCGATTTCTTTGGAATCACTGTACATTCTGGTCATAAAGACCCATTCATCGCTTTGGAAAGAAACCCCTTTATATGTAAGGTATTTTTCAAAAAGCTGCTTAAAGCGGGCCATATTTTCCCAGTTTTTCATCTGCACATCACCCTCTGAATTTATATAGGGTTCTACGCAGAGATTGCGAACGACCTGTTCTATCACTTTTATGTTCGGCGCATATATCAGGCTTCTGTACATCCGGCTTTTGTTTGGCACAGAACGTGGAAAATCTTCCGGAAATCCCTTTAATCTGGCTATTTCTTTGTGTGTGATCTTATGATAGACGCCATGGATACGGATCAGCGGCATTTTTATCAGATTCAGACGAACCTGCCCGGATTCCCGATAACCGCCTTTTTCCCAACACAAAACGCTGTCACCGGCATGCGAAGCATCAATCTTCTCTTTCGCAAAATCAATTCTGTAATACCAGGAATCCTGTGGATTCATTTCCACCCAGCCATCCAACAGGATACTACTCTTATGGACCTGCACCGGCATGATCATATCCGAAGCATTCACTCTTTTTGAAACAATATATGCAAATTCTTCCCGCAGCGGAAATGCAGTAACCTCCGAACTCTGGATATTTTTATGCGTGATATGGTATCCATATTCTTGCAGCTGAAAAATGTGCTCCTTTATGAACCCTTTCCATAATTGCTTTTTCATAACAAAAAGAATGGCCGGCGGTCGTCTTCTTTGCACCAGGGTCAAACTATAAAACACCTCTTCTGCTTTCGACTGCGTCAGATCAAAAGCCCAGACATCACTGTCCGGAACTGTGGCAGGATCTATGGAAGAAAGGCTGCATGCAGTTACATTTTGACTTATATTTTCCTGATAGATCTCTATCACTTTTCTGTCCGGCTCATATGCTTTCAAAATCTCATAACCGGCATTTTGAAAACCAAGAGTCAGCGCACCGATACCGGCATTAAAGATCACCACTGTATTCTTCATATATTTTTTCCTATCTTATTATTTGTACTGTGACAGCAGCTCCAAAAGCTTACCACTGTTGATTGGTTTGTTATAATTGATCCCCACAAGCCAGGATATTCCCTGTACATTTCTGTAAAGACTCCGGATAATTTTTCTCCTTTATCTGCTCTATGGCTGTCCGGGCACTCTGGTTTCAGTTCAATCTCCTCTCTGGCACTACCGGCATAAGCATGTACCCGTCACCCCTTCTTAATATCCCCTGAAAAGCAAAATAATTTCACAGCATCATATGTCTATATGATACCATGAAACTATTTTTGCGTAAAGATTTTATAAAAAAGCCTCAGAGTATTTTCGCATATACATACTCTGAGGCTTTCTCTATAGTCCATATATATTTTTTACTCCACTGTCACGCTCTTCGCCAGATTTCGTGGTTTATCCACATCCAGTCCTTTGGCTACGCTTACGTAGTAGCCCAGAAGCTGAAGCGGGATCACTGCCAGGGATGTTGCAAAGTGCGGGTCTGTTTTCGGGATGTAGACGGTGAAGTCTGCGGTATCCTCGATATTGTAATTACCAAATGTGGTCAGGCCCATAAGGTAGGCGCCGCGGCTCTTACACTCAACCATATTGCTGACTGTTTTTTCGTAGAGATCCGGCTGGGTCAGCACACCGATCACAAGAGTCCCGTCTTCGATCAGGGAGATCGTTCCGTGTTTCAGCTCTCCGGCAGCATAGGCTTCAGAGTGAATGTAACTGATCTCTTTCATCTTCAGACTGCCCTCCAGGCTGATAGCGTAATCAATTCCTCTTCCTACAAAGAAAGCATCTTTTACATTTGCCTGTTTTGAGGCAAACCACTGGATACGCTCCTTATCTTCCAGGATCTTACAGATCTTATCCGGAAGTGTCTGCAGTTCACTGATATAATTACTGTAGGCTTCTTCTGTGATCGTTCCTCTTACCATTGCAAACTGGATCGCAAGTGTATAAGCTGCGATCAGCTGTGTGCTGTACGCCTTGGTAGTAGCTACAGAAATCTCCGGTCCGGCCAGAGTATAAAATACATTATCAGCCTCACGTGCAATGGAAGATCCCACTACATTAACGATTCCCAGTGTACGAATACCATTTTCCTTGCATTTACGAAGTGCTGCAAGACTGTCTGCTGTTTCACCGGACTGGCTGATGATCACTGCAAGGCTGTTGGTGTTAAGGGCCATTTTTCGGTAACGGAATTCGGAAGCGAGCTCTACCCTTACCGGGATCTGTGCAAGATCCTCGATCACATACTGTGCTGCCATTCCTACATGATAAGCGGAGCCGCAGGCTATGATATAGATCTGCTGGATGTTCCGGATGCTTTCTTCTTCCAGGCCAACTTCACTGAGGTCGATCTTTCCATCCTTGAGCACGGAATTCAACGTATCCAGTACTGCCTTTGGCTGTTCATGGATCTCTTTCATCATGAAATGCTCATATCCGGCTTTTTCCGCTGCTTCTGCATCCCATTCAATGGTTTTCAGCTCTTTCTCGATCTCATCTCCATCAAGATTGTAGAAGGTGACTTCGCCTTTTTTCACACGCGCCATCTCCAGATTGCCGATATAATATACATTGCGGGTGTATTTCAGGATCGCCGGTACGTCAGAAGCGATAAAGGATTCATCTTCTGCCACTCCAAGGATCATGGGGCTGTCTTTTCTGGCTACATATATTTCACCCGGATAATCCTTGAACATGATCGCAAGGGCATAGGAACCACGGATACGTACCATGGAATGTGTGATGGCATCCACCGGTGTTCCCTCGTATTTCTTGTAATAATAATCGATCAGCTTGACTGCTACCTCGGTATCGGTCTCAGAATAGAAAGTATAGCCTTTACGGGTGAGCTTATTTTTCAGTTCCTGATAGTTCTCAATGATGCCGTTGTGGACTGCTACGATATTACCGTCGTCTGTCATATGCGGATGTGCATTGTTCTCAGAAGGTTCACCATGAGTTGCCCATCTGGTATGACCGATACCACAGGTTCCCGGTACAGTCTCTCCGCCGTTTGTCTTTTCTGACAGAACTTTCAGTCTTCCCTTGGCTTTGATCACTTCCGTCTCGTCCTCGCCGTCACGTACGGCGATTCCAGCGGAATCATATCCTCTGTATTCCAGCTTGGAGAGTCCATCTAAAAGGATCGGAGCTGCCTGGTGTCTACCTGTAAATCCTACAATTCCACACATATTTATCTGTCCTTTCTGTCTATGCAGGTATTTTCGCAAAAGACCGGGCTGTTACATCATATGCAACAGTCCGGTCAGAAGTTTCAGTTATTGCAATATAACACGTCCTACAGTATAGCACGTACCACTCTCGGTTTGCAACCCGCTTTTTCCAGAGCTGCAACGATCTGATTCTTATGATCTGTTCCGAATGCTTCCATAGTGATCCGAAGTTCTACGGCTGCATTTCGGTTGGTACTTACAAACTGGTTATGATCCAGTTTGATAACATTACCCTGATTTTCAGCGATCACACTTGCAACACGTACCAGTTCACCTGGCTTATCCGGAATAAGTACGGATACGGTAAAGATACGGTCACGCTGGATCAGTCCGTGCTGTACAACCGATGACATGGTGATCACATCCATATTTCCACCGCTTAAGATGGAAACGATCTTCTTATTCTTTACATCCAGATGACGGAGAGCTGCTACAGTAAGAAGTCCTGAGTTCTCTACGATCATCTTGTGGTTTTCTACCATATCAAGAAAAGCCACGATCAGCTCATCATCATCGATGGTAATGATATCGTCCAGATTTTCCTGGATATATGGGAAGATATTTTTTCCCGGAGTCTGTACTGCAGTACCATCTGCGATAGTATTTACGTGAGGAAGCGTTACGACCTCACCTTTCTCCAGGGATGCCTTCATACATGCTGCGCCTGCCGGCTCAACACCGATGACTTTGATGTGTGGGTTCAGAAGCTTCGCAAGTGTAGAGACACCTGTAGCAAGTCCGCCCCCTCCGATCGGTACCAGGATGTAATCTACAAGCGGAAGTTCCTGTACGATCTCCATGGCGATAGTTCCCTGACCGGTTGCTACTGCCGGATCGTCAAATGGATGGATAAAGGTATATCCTTTTTCTTCTGCAAGGGCAAGTGCGTGTGCGCAGGCTTCGTCATATACGTCGCCGTGAAGGATAACCTCCGCACCGTAACTCTTGGTGCGCTCTACCTTGATCAGTGGTGTGGTAGTTGGCATGACAATGACTGCTTTTACTCCATATTTATGTGCAGCATAAGCAACACCCTGGGCATGATTTCCTGCAGATGCAGTGATCAGACCTTTGTTCCTCTCTTCGTCAGAAAGTGTGCTGATCTTGTAATATGCGCCACGCACCTTATATGCACCGGTACGCTGCATATTCTCTGGCTTCAGATAAACCTTATTTCCCGTCATATCTGAGAAATAACTGCTGTATATCAGCTTTGTTTCCTGTGTCACTTCTTTTACTTTTGCTGCCGCTTCCTCAAAGCTCTCTAATGTAAGCATTTGTATTTAGCTCCTTTCTTCTACGTCAAAGAGGGCGTTTACAAATGCGTCTGCATCAAATTTCTGCAGGTCATCGATACTTTCGCCTACTCCGATGTATTTTACTGGTATGTCAAGCTCAGACTGGATCGCTACTGCGATTCCGCCCTTGGCTGTACCATCAAGTTTGGTAAGAATGATTCCGGTAACGTTTGCGACCTCGGCAAACTGTCTTGCCTGGGAAAGCGCATTCTGGCCCGTGGTTCCGTCAAGAACTACCAGCGTTTCCAAATATGCTTCCGGATACTCACGTTCCAGAATACGGTAAATCTTGCGAAGCTCTTCCATAAGGTTTTTCTTATTATGAAGTCTTCCTGCGGTATCGCAGATCAGAATATCTGCATTTCTGGCTTTGGCTGCTGCCACGGCATCATAGACAACAGATGCCGGATCTGCTCCGTCCTGGCCGCCGATGATCTCAACGCCTGCACGGTTGGCCCACTGTGTCAGCTGCTCCCCGGCTGCCGCACGGAAGGTATCTGCTGCCCCGAGGATGACCTTTTTTCCCTGATCCTTTAATTTACCGGCCAATTTGCCTACGGAGGTAGTCTTGCCGACTCCGTTGACACCAATCACAAGGATCACGGATTTCCGATTCTCAAACTCATATTCTGTGCTTTCTACCTGCATCTGTTTTTTGATGCTGTCGATCAGAAGCTGTTTGCACTGGGACGGCTCCTTGATATGCTGCTCAGCAACCTGCTCCTTTAAATGCTCCAGAATGGAGGTGGTTGCATTAATACCGATATCTCCCATGATCAGGATCTCTTCCAGTTCTTCATAAAAATCATCATCAATACTGGAAAAACCGCTGAAAATGGAATCAAATCCGGCAACGATATTGTCTCGCGTTTTGGTAAGTCCGCTTACCAGACGTTTAAAAAATCCTTTTTTTTCTTCTGCCATACTGATTCATCCCCTCTGCTACTGGGTAAGCTGGTTCTCTACTAAATCTACGGATACCAGCGTGGATACCCCTTTTTCCTGCATGGTAATTCCATAAAGCCTGTCTGCTGCATTCATGGTACCACGTCTATGTGTTATTATAATAAATTGTGTGTTCTTCGTCAACTTCTGAAGATATCCCGCAAAACGTCCTACATTGGAATCATCCAGTGCAGCCTCGATCTCATCCAGAAGACAGAATGGTGAAGGCTTCAGATTCTGGATCGCAAAAAGAAGTGCAATGGCTGTCAGTGCTTTTTCTCCACCGGAAAGCTGCATCATGTTCTGAAGTTTTTTTCCGGGCGGCTGGGAAATGATCCGGATCCCTGCCTCAAGGATATCCTCGTCTTCCGCAAGTTCCAGAGTTCCCCGGCCTCCGCCGAACAGTTCTTTGAAGGCTTTGTCAAATTCTTTCTGGATCTCTCCGAATTTTTCGCTAAACTGCTTCCGCATGCCCTCATCCAACTCCTGGATGATCTGTTCCAGCGTTTTTTCCGCTTCCAATAGATCGTTGTACTGACCGCTTAAGAACGTATGCCGTTCCAGAAGTTCTTTGTAATCCTCAATGGCATTGACGTTGACAGAGCCAAGAGCTCGGATCTCGTCCTTTAATTTATGGATCTGCTGCTTCATCACATGCCTGTCATTCATTTCTTCTTTCCTGTACTGCAAGGCATTATTCGGAGTGATCTCGTATTCTTCCCACATATAGGAAATCCTTGCTTCCCGGTTCTCTTCGATCTTTTCTGCCTGAGTCTTCAGTCGGAAGCATTCTTTGTCCAGAAGACTGATCTGGCCGGACAGCTCATCACGCTTTTCAAAAAACTCCTTATGGCTTTTTGTGCGCTCTTCCTTTTCCTGCTGCCATTTTTCCAGCTGTTTTGCAGCCGCCTCTTCTTTTGCGGCAAAGCCTTCGATCTCCTTACGGACCTTGTCGATCGTCTTTCTCTTTTCTGCAGTTTCCTGGCTGCCTTTTTCCAGAGAATCCAGAATTTCTTCCCTCTCTTTCGAAAGAACTTCGATCTCCTCTTTCAGGCGCCGCAGATTTTCCTTTATGAAGCTTTCCTTCTGCTGGGATGCAGATGCGTCAAGACGGATCCTTTCCAGCTTCTCTGAAGTCTCCGCTTCGTCCTTTTTCCAGTCCTCCAGCTCCTTCTGCCGGGTCTCGATAAACGTTTCCAGCTCTTCCTCATCCCTTTTGGATGCTTCAAGTTCCTGCGTGATCTTTATGTTATCTGCCTGCATGTCTCTTGCCTGAAGACGGATCTCCTCCTGCTCCCTCTCGATCCTGGTATAACCGCCGCGGATCTCCTCCGCTTTTTTCTCCAGCTGTTCAATGTTCAACCTGGCTGTATTCTGCTGAATGGATTGTTCCTGAAATTTCTGCTGCAGCGCCGCCACAGTATCACGCATCTCATTTCTTCTGCTGCGGTTATCTTCCATGGACTGTCGGATCTCATGATACCCGGCTGCCAGCTCTTTTACCTTCTTTTCCAGTTCCTCGATCTCACGACGACGCCCAAGAAGATTGCTGTTGTTCTTAAAAGCTCCACCGGTCATGGAACCGCCTGGACTTAAGGATTCTCCCTCCAACGTTACCATACGGATACTGTGTCGGTATTTTCTGGCAATGGCAATAGCATGATCGATATGATCCACCACCAGCACTCTGCCAAGAAGATAACCGATCAGACCGTCATATTCCTTCTCTGCAGTTACCAGGCCACTGGCAAGACCAATAGCTCCCGGTTCGTTCAAAGCACCTCTTTGATTAAACTCGCCTCTTGAAGAAATGCTGTTTAACGGGAGAAAAGTCGCACGACCATACCGGTTTTTTTTCAGGAATTCGATCATCTGCTTGGCAGTCTGCTCGTTATCCGTAACGATATTCTGAATACTTCCGCCAAGAGCTGTCTCAATAGCGATCTCATAATTTTTTTCAACGTGAATGATATCCGCCACTACGCCACGGATCCCAGGAACATGATTCTTCTGTTCCATGACACGGCGGATACTGTTTCCATATCCATCATAACGTTCTGTGATATTGCGGAGGGATTCCAGTCTAGATGCCTCTCTATGATAGGACGTCTGTTCCTTTTCCAGCTGTGTATTCTGCTGTTTAAGGGTTTCCTGGATGGCATGTATCTCTTTTGTAAGACGGCTGCCTTCTTCTCTGGTTTCCTGAATGGCCTTCGTGATAGTGTCGTATTCCTTCTGTGCCTGATCGATCGCTGACTGCTGCTCCTCTTCCTGGGTTTTCAGGGAAAGGATCCTCTGACTGATCCCTGCTTTCCGGATATCCAGCTGCTCCTTCATGGCATCAAAACGCTGTGCCTTACCTTTGGTGTTTGCACGGGAATTAAGGATCTCAATGATCTCATTCTTACCATCTTCCACTGCCTGGGTGCATTCTTCGATGCTGCTCTGGATATTGTCCATTTTTTTCTGCTCGTCAGCAAGTTTTCTGTCGATCTCCCGTAAATTTGCCTGAAGATCTGCTTTTTGCTCTTCCAGAGCCTTCTGGTCTGCAGATTTTTTCTCCGTATCTTCCTGAACTGCTAAAAGACGGCTGCGATAATGACTGTCATTCTGCTCTCCTGCCAGGATCTGTTCATGAAGAACATTGATCTCACCGGACAGCTGTTGTTTACGGATAGCACGATCCCGGCTTTCTTCCCGCAACGCCTCCATCCGCTCATTCAGCTCTTCCAGTATTTTTTCCAGACGTTCATATTCATCCTTGGTACGACTATGAGCATCCTGGGCTTCTTTTAACTGATTTTCTGCGATCCTGGTTTTTTCTTCCAGCTCGCGGATCAGATTTCCGGTGTGTTCATATTCCAGGAGGAACATATTTATATCCAGCTCTTTCAGATTTTCTCTTTTTGCCAGATATATTTTTGCAGTCTCAGACTGACGTTCCAGCGGTTCCAGCTGCTTGGTCAGCTCACTTAAGATGTCCGTGACACGGACCAGATTCTGTTGTTCTTCCTCAAGCTTCTTCAGTGTGGTATTTTTTCGTCTTTTAAATTTGACGATCCCGGCTGCCTCGTCAAAAAGCTCTCGGCGTTCTTCGGGTTTTCCACTTAAGATCTTATCGATCTGACCCTGTCCGATGATGGAATATCCTTCTTTTCCGATACCGGTATCATAGAACATCTCATTGATGTCCTTTAAACGACAGGAGCTGCCGTTGATGCGGTATTCGCTCTCACCGGAACGATACAGTCTTCTGGTAACGGTTACTTCTTCAAAATCCACCGGGAGCTTGTGATCACTGTTATCAAGTGTAATAGCCACGGACGCAAAGCTCAGAGGCTTGCGAAGCTCCGTTCCTGAAAAGATAACATCCTGCATATTCCCGCCTCGAAGCTGCTTGGCGCTCTGTTCTCCCAGAACCCAGCGGACTGCATCGCCAACATTACTTTTTCCGCTGCCGTTAGGTCCTACGATGCCGGTGATCCCGTTATGAAATTCAAAATTTATTTTCTGTGCAAAGGATTTAAATCCCTGCACCTCTATATTTTTCAGATACATTGGCCACCTGCTGTTATTTTATACTGCGTATTGCCTCTAGAGCTGCAGCCTGTTCTGCTGCCTTTTTTGTATGGCCGATTCCGGTTCCCATACTTTTTCCATTGATCAGCGCCTCCACAGTAAAGCTCTTGCTGTGGTCCGGTCCCTCTTCTTTCAGAAGACGATATTCCACCGGATGATTTCCGCCTTCCTGTACCATTTCCTGAAGCACTGTCTTGCTGTCATAAAAAATCCTCTTATCCTCCAGATCGTTCAGGATAAATTTCATAACAAAAGCCTGTGCCGGTTCAAATCCACCGTCCAGATACATAGCCCCGATCAGAGATTCCAGGGCATCAGAAACGATGGAATCTCTTTTACGACCGCCCATCATTTCCTCACCTCTTCCAAGGAGGATAAACTCCGGAAGCCCGAATTCTCTTGCACAGTAGGCAAGACTCTTTTCACATACCATGCTGGCACGTTTCTTGGTCAACTCACCTTCCTGATTATTCCGGAATTTTTTGTACAAGAAATCACTGCTGATCAGCTCCAGCACCGCATCTCCAAGAAACTCCAGACGCTCATTGCATCCAAGCTTTCCAAGGTGTTTTTCGTTGGCATAGGAGCTGTGTGTCATTGCCTGCTCCAATAAAGATTTTGCGGTAAACTGGTATCCGATAGTCTGCTCCAGCTTTTTTAAATTATTTTCCATTTCTTCTTCCCTTCGTTACTCGGCGAAGAGTCTCCACTGCATCGCCGACAGTAACGATCTCCTCGGCTTCCTCCGGGGCGATACGAACATCAAAAGTTTCCTCCAGATCAATAAGAATCTGAAAAAAATCCAGAGAATCCACTCCCAGATCATCCACAAAGGTAGTTTTTTCTGTAATGGCATCCATATTTCTTCCCAGAGTTTTTTCGATGATGGTCTTCAGCATTTCCAGTTCCACGACTGTTCGCCTCCTGTTCTGTCTGTAATATTTCCGGCAATCCCGGTTTTATTTTTTTTCGCTTTTTTCTTCTGCCTGTGCTTTCTGCTCGGCTGCTATAAACTCCTCGATCTTTTCATTGATCTTCTCTTCCTTAAACTGCTCGCACTGAAAGATCGCATGACGGATTTCTACGCTTTTGGCACTTCCGTGGCTTTTGACCACAAGACCTTTCAGACCAAGAAGCGGTGCTCCGCCATATTCACTGGCATCAAATGATTTTAAGGTTTCCTTAAGAGCAGGTTTTACCATCAGAGCTCCCATTTTACTGCGAATGTTTGTCATCATACCTTTTTTGATCATAGATATCAGAGTAGCTCCAACACCTTCATAAAGCTTGAGGATCACATTTCCTACAAAAGCTTCACAGACTACTACATCTGCATAACCTGACGGGATATCTCTCGCCTCAATACTTCCGATGAAATTGATATCCTTACATGCTTTTAACAGAGGGAAGGTAGCCTTTACCAGCGCATTGCCCTTTTCTTCCTCAGCACCGTTATTAACGATAGCAACTCTTGGTTTCTTAATACCCACTACATTTTCCATATAGATGGAACCCATCTGCGCAAACTGTACCAGATGATCTGGTCTCGCATCTACATTGGCACCACAGTCGATCAGAAGGGAAACGCCCTTTGCCGTAGGGATCAGCGGAGCAAGAGGTGGTCTCCGGATCCCTTTGATCCTGCCTACGATCACCTGGCCTCCTACCAGTACCGCACCGGTGCTTCCGGAGGAAACAAAGGCATCGGCCTCCTGTTTTTTTACAAGATTTAATCCCACTACAATAGAGGAATCTTTCTTTTTCTGGATAGCCATGACCGGAGGTTCCGCAGTCTCGATCACCTGAGACGCATGCACCACACGGATCCTGTCCTTAGGATAATCCGGGTATTTCCGAAGCTCTGCTTCGATCACATCCTGTACTCCTGTAAGGATGACCTGGATGTTCTCTTTTTCTTTCACAGCTTCCACTGCGGCTTTTACCGGTTCCTCGGGAGCATTGTCACCACCCATTGCATCTACAACGACTTTTACCATTTCTGACATATGTTGTCCTTTCTCTGTCCGAAATCTTTTCGGAATGCATATGGTACACTGTAGTGAAAATCCTCATACACATCCGTATAAGGATTTTCATTGCAGAGTACCAAAAGTTAAGCGGATATTCGAAATCCGCATTCGCTACCTACTCATAACCGAATAACTGCTTTGCAGTTTATCCGGTTAACGTACCGTTATTTATGATACTAGAGTTTTGCCTGAGAAGTCAATATCTTTTACTCTTTCTGATTTTCAATCTGCTCTGCAAGATCATTTAAATATACCCAGCGATCCATTTTTTCGTCCAGCTTCTGCTGGATTTCCTGCTGCTCGTCGGAAAGCTCCCTGAGTTTTCCCGCATTTGTGGCATTGGCAGCCATCTCTTTGTCAATCTGCTCCAGACGTTCTTCCAATGCTGCGATGTCATCGTCAATAGTGTCAAATTCTTTCTGTTCTTTATAGGTAAATTTCAGTTTCTGTTTCCGGTTCTGTTTCCAGGTATCTGCAGCGGATTTCTTTTTCTCAGGCTCGGCTGTTTCTCCCTGTACTGTACCACCATTCATATCTGAACGCGTTTCCAGAAACTGTCCCTTTCTTTCCTTTGCTTCCAGATAATCCGTATAACCGCCCTCATACTGGACAAGCCGGCCATCTCCCTCAAATGCCATAATACGGTTCACCACATTATCCAGGAAATAGCGGTCATGGGACACCGTGATCACGATGCCGGAAAAAGAATCCAGATAGTCCTCAAGAATGGTCATGGTGGGAATATCAAGATCATTTCCGGGCTCATCAAGAAGAAGAACATTTGGCGCCTCCATCAGAACCTTCAAAAGATACAGTCTTCGCTTCTCACCTCCGGAAAGCTTCTCCACCGGGGTGTACTGCATGGCCGGATCAAAAAGAAATCTCTCAAGCATCTGGGAAGCTGTGATCCTTCCTTCTTTTGTCGGAACATATTCCGCCACCTCACGGATATAATCGATCACCCGCTGTCTTCCATCCATATCCGGAACGTTTTGGGCAAGATACCCGATACGGATCGTTTCTCCGATCTGAATCTCTCCGGAATCCGGCAAGATCAGTCCATCTGCCATTTTAAGAAGTGTGGACTTACCGCAGCCATTTGGTCCGATGATCCCGAGACGCTGATCACGAAGAACAATATGATCAAAATCATTGATCAAAAGACGACCTTCGATGGTTTTACTTACATGATGAAACTCTATGGTTTTCTTTCCCATACGGGTCTCAATGGAATCCATTTCCACATTCTGCTCTTTCAGCGGGGTTTTTCCCGCCTTCAGTGCTTCCAAACGGTCAAGCCTTGCTCTCTGTTTTGTACTTCTGGCACGACAGCCTCTTGCTGCCCATTCCAGTTCCATCCGAAGTACACTGCGGCGCTTCCGGTCACTGGCAAGCTCCATTTCCTCTCTCTGCGCTTTCAGCTCCAGAAATCTGGAATAATCTCCTGCATAGGAATATAATTTTCCGTGGCTGATCTCCAGGATCCGGTTTGCCACACGATCCAGGAAATAACGGTCATGAGTGACCATGATCACCGTCCCACGAAAATTCCGGAGAAAATCTTCCAGCCATATGACCATTTCTCCGTCCAGATGGTTGGTAGGCTCATCCAGGATCAGAATGTCAGCCGGATTTAAAAGCATCCTTGCCAGCGCCACTCTTTTCTTTTCACCACCGGAAAGATTATCCATATTAATATTCTGATCGGTAATACCAAGTGTATTCAGCATGCGTCTGGCCTCACTTTCGGTACTCCAGTCCTTCTGCCATTTGCCTTCTGCCACATAGTCCAGAATGGTCATATGCTGCGGAAATTCCGGAGTCTGGGGAAGCCAGCTGATCCGGATCCCGTTCTGGGTGATCACCTGCCCTTCGTCCGGTTCTTCCTCTCCAGCGATCACGCGGAGCAAAGTAGTTTTACCGGTTCCGTTTACACCGATGATACCTATTTTTTCTCCCTGATCGATGCCGCAGGAGATATCATCAAATATCACCTTATCTCCAAAAATTTTGTGGATATGTTCTATATTAAGAATGTTCATGCGCATTTTCTCCGTTTTCTTCCAAAGTATATAAAAATCATTTCCATGATAGCGAATTTCCACGATTCCGTCAAGAATCACTGTTATGACAGGGGAAAGGGCTGTACCTCAAATCTGGAAGTACAGCCCTCTTGGAGGATTGTTTTTTATCTGGATCTTGGTCAACAGTTTCTGGTGTCGCCAGCTGCTGCCCTTATTTTTCGTATATCCACCGCCTTTCGTATCTTTTGACGCTATTGTAAAAAAAATAGCAGGAAATGACAACAGACCTGTGACAAAATGACAGTTTCCATGAAATATGACATTTTTTATGTTAAATATCTGCTAAAACCACGTTCATTCCTGATAATTTTCTACACAATACGTCATTTCAGGCAAAAATCCGATATTGGATATACATAAAAGTTATGATATACTATTTTTACTACTCTTTTATAAACCGGAGGTTATATTATTTTGAATATTGCAATTATTGATGACATCTCAACGGATGCAGAAGCCCTGAAGAATATCGCTGTTTCCTATTTTGAGAAAAAACAGATCCGGGCAGAAATCTGTCATTTTTTCAGCGCAGAAGAATTTTTTGAAGATTATCAGCCCGGAAAATTTCAGATCCTGTTCCTGGATATTTATATGGACGGAATGACAGGTATGGAAGCTGCGCGCAGGATCCGAAGACAGTCCGATAACTGCATCCTTGTTTTTGTCACTACCAGCAGTGATTTCGCTGTGGAAAGCTATGATGTAGGAGCCTCCTATTATCTTCTGAAACCATTTCAGCCAGAAAAACTCTGTTCCATTCTGGATTCCTTTCAATCCAGGCATTTACTGGCATCCCGTTACATTGAAGTCGTTTCTGACCGGGTTCCCATCCGGGTCCCTCTGCGCAGTATTTTATATGCAGATACATTCCGAAATGCAGTGTGCCTTCATACCGACGCCGGTCCGGTCCGTTCTTATCTTACCTTTCACAAATTTGAGGAGCAGATCCGGGACTGTCCCAATTTTCTCTCCTGTTACCGTGGCTGTGTCGTCAATATGGACCGTATACAGGAAGCTTCTGAAGAAGGCTTTCTTCTGGACAACGGGGAGGTCGTCCAGATCCGGAAACGTGGCTCTTCTGCTATCCGTAAAGCCTATCTTCAGTATCTCTTTGCGTCAGATGAAGAAATATCTCAGCTTTGAAAATGCCATTTTCAGACTGAAAATCCGCAAACCCTCCATAACGTGCCGCAATTTCCATGATCGACGCAGTTCCGATCCCCTGTCCGGAATGCTTACCTGAAAAAAATCCTGTTTTATTTCTGCGTAAGGGATCTGTGCAGCTGTTTTCTTCTTTTATAAGAAGTTTATTATTTCTGGTACGTATCTGTACACGGACAAATCTGGAACTGCCTTTCGGACAAAGCTGTGCCGCTTCTATGGCATTTTCCAGAAGATTTCCAAAGAGACGACAAAAATCTGTATCCTGGATCCCTGTTTTTTCCGGTGCCTCTACCTGACACTGAAAAACGATCCCGTTTTTTCTGCATAGTTCTTCATAATAATGTAAGATCGCATCGGCAACCTGATTTTTACAGTAAGAATGATAGGTCAAACGTTCCTGGAATTCCCGGGTATACCGGCAAAGGTATTTCTGCATTTCTTCATACTGCTCACGTTCCAGTAATGTAGACAGAACACGAAGGTGCTGACGCATATCATGACGAACACGGCTGGTTTCTTCCATCTGTTCTTTTAATCGGTCGTAATGATTTTTCTGGGCAAGGAGACGAAGTTCAGTCTGATGACTGTATACCTCATAAGTCAGACGGATCTTATATGCTTCTGACAGGTCTCTCCACAGAACACAGCCAAACGCAGCTGTCAGTATCAGCCCACCTGTCTCCGGGAAACCTCCTCCAAAAATCGGCTCATAAAGATACCCTATCCGATCTGCCACAAGGGAACAGGCATAAATCGTTGTTCCCACCAAAACGATCTTTCCATATCTGCAATCTGTTTCTCCAAAAGTATTGAGTAGCATATAGATCGCTGCCACCCATTTGACTGCCTCACTGATCCAGACAACATCATAAAGAAGCCTGGCTGAAGGAAGTAGATCCGCAAAAATCTCCAGAAAGAAAGCTACTACGATCCAGAGATCGATCAAAAGAAACAGATATATGCCCCTTTTTTTTCCTATAATACAATCCTCAAGCCGGATCATGCAGGAAAGGATCAGATAATAGATCATAGTTTCCAGGGCATACCAGGGCCTCGTGGGAAGAAGAAAAAAATTATGTACCAGGGAGCATAACGAATATCCTGCCACACAGAGACAGACCAGATTAAAAATAGCAAATTCTTTTATCCTGGTTCTGACATGTACCATAAGAGTCCCAAACATGATACAGATACAGAACGCAATGGCACAGCCGCTTCCGAGTACCCGCAGTCCTCTCTGTATGCTTACACGGACCGGAGATCCCAAAACCGGAATAGCCTGGATTCCGGATCTGATATGGCTTTTGTCTGCTACTGCTATGACAATCTCTACAACCCCGGATCCCTGAAACGTAAAAACACGGTTCATGACCCGGTCCATATAGGTTTTTTCGTCAGGATTCCCCACTTCCCCGGCCAGTTCTCCATTGATATAGATTCGGTATGCGGAAAAAACCTCCGCCATAGATATCGCCCAGATTTTTTCCTCTTCGGGCAGGATCAGAAACATCCGGTATGTCCCACATCCATACGTAGAAGCCTCTTTATTCCCCAGTTCCATTTCATTACGTTCTCCGATCGAAATATAACAACTGTAATATCCTGGATCCTTTTTCAGCATCTCAGGTGTAAGCAGCTTTCCCGGAAAATATTGCCATTCCCTGGCAAGATAATGTAGCTTTGCCGCCGCATCTTTATCATCCAGACAAAGGATTCCCTGAATGGGCTGCTCGCCTTTCGCTGTATATTCATTATTTATGAGATACATCATAAAAAAAGCAGTCATAGATAACACCACAGTAAGTCCAAAGATCAGGATCCATTGCCTACTTTTCTCCTTTATGACTGTCACCTCGCTTTCCGGATCTGCTTCGGATTCCTACGATCAGCACTGTTATCATTGTTGCTGTCGTCAGGACTGCCACTGCAAAAGGATTCTCTTCTATATCATCTATTTTCCGACCTCTTACGCAGAAGATTCCTGTCTCGTCCGTGTCAACGATCAGAAGATCCTGCTTTTTATCCAGGAATGTCTTTAGTTTTCTTCCTCTGGAATCCGTAATTTCCATAGTTTCCGGATCTCCGTTGGGAAACATCTCTTTTACCGGTATCATGATCCGGCTCCCCGGAATATCCGTGATCTTCTGAGTGCCTTTATAGATCTTTATTTCATATGAATGATTGGAAACCTTTTGTACCAGTGCCTGTATTGTACCATTCTCTGCTACCTTCCAGCTTTGTGCCACAGAAGCAGGGATACGAAGACTGATTCCTTCTTTTTCAAAATTTATATCTCCCATATATTTCAGGATAAGATCCAGACGTTTTCCACTGATCACAGTCCATTTTTCAGTAACAACTTCTGTTACCTTTCTGGCCGGCTGCTGCACTTCAGGTTCAGCCCGTACAGTTCTCGCGTTATAAATCATACCGACACACAGCGCAATAACTTCAAGTATCAACCAAAAACCATATCGTATTGTTTTTTGCAGATTATACATATCTGGTCATCCCCATTACATATGTTTCATCTATCTGCATCCAGAATACCTCTTTTTCAGCTTTCAGGCAATCAAATCTATACGTAATAAATCGACATCTTTCGAACAAAACAAAGGTGCTGATCACTGCTATTGCACAGAATCAGCACCTTTTCATATATCGTTATTTCTTTTTCTGCATACCTGGAAATCGCCGAAAATAATAGATGACAAACAGTACCGCAGTAATTATCCAGGACACCGGATAACTGAGCATGATACTTTCGATCCCCGGATGAGATCTTACAAAGGCAAACAACCAGATGATACGTAAAAGACAGACTCCTCCACAGGTCAGGATCATCGGAACCAGTACTCTTCCGGCACCACGCAGCGCTCCGGAAAGAATTCCGATCACAACATAAATAGCATAGGACGGAATCAGGAAACGGATCATATGCACCCCAATGTCTACAACCACCTGATCGGTTGTAAACAAATGGTAGATCGGATTTGCGAACAGAATAAGTGCTCCGCTTACAATAAACGCCGAAATGTATGCCATCACCATACAGACGCGGACACTTTTTCGCATGCGGTGGTATTTTCCGGCACCATAATTCTGTCCCACAAAGGTGGTAATTGAGATGGCAAAAGCATTGCATACCATCCAGAACACCGCATCAATCTTTCCCATAGTTCCCCAGGCTGCAACTGTGTCAGTCCCCAGTTCATTGACAAAAATCTGAATGGTGAGATTGGCAATATTATACATCACCGATTCCAGTCCTGCCGGAAGTCCAATCCTGAGAACTGCCCCCAAAGACCGGAGATCAAAACGAATCTCATGAAATTCCAGACGATAAATATCCTCTGCGCGCATCAGGAACCAGGTTACAAGGATGGCACTGACTGCCTGGCAGCTGACTGTTGCAAGTGCAACACCGAGGACTCCCATATGGAAGATCACTACAAATACAACATCCAGCAAAATATTCAACAAACAGGTAATGATCAGCACATAGAGCGGTCTTTTGGAATCCCCCACTGCTCTTAAGATACTGGATACCATGTTGTAGACCAGATTAAAAAATGTTCCCGCAAAATAGATATGCAGGTACAACACAGAATCCGGTATTACTTCTGCCGGTGTTTTCATCAGGTGAAGGATCGGCTCAGCCAGGATAAAACCTGCTGTTCCCACAATAATACTGGCAGCCAGGCAGAAGATCATGGATGTGTGAAGTGCTTTTTTAAGGTTTTTGTGGTCTTTCGCTCCGTAAAACTGAGAAATCACTACAGACGCACCGGAACATAAACCTACAAAAAAACCTACGATGAGATTCACGATCATACTGGATGAGCCTCCTACTGCTGCCAATGCTTCTTTTCCCACAAAGCGGCCTACTACAACTGTATCGGCAGTATTGTAGATCTGCTGGAACAGAGTTCCAAACAAGATCGGAAAAAAGAATATCAGAAGCTGCTTCCAGATCACACCCTCTGTGATCTGGTTCACGGCGGTATTTTTCTGATTCTTGTTCTGTTTCATATTTTTTTATTTCCCCCCAGAGTATAAAAAAAGCCGGTATACTTATCTCAGCATACCAGACTCTTTTCGCATCATATATTGACTGTCTAATTAAAATTAGTCCTCAACTTTGATGATTTCCTTCTTATTGTAGCTTCCGCAAGCTTTGCAAACTCTGTGTGGCATCATAAGTGCTCCACATTTGCTACATTTAACAAGGTTCATAGCGCTCATTTTCCAGTTCGCTCTTCTCTTGTCACGTCTAGCTTTGGAAGATTTGTTCTTAGGACAAATGGACATAGGTTACACCTCCTTAAATTTACTGAATATATCACTGATAGCTGCCATGCGGGGATCCTTAGGCTCCTCCTTGCATCCGCAGGGACCTTCGTTCAGGTTCTTCCCGCAGCGGCTGCAGATACCTTTACAGTCTTCTTTACATAAGACCTTTAAAGGCCAGCATATCAATACCTCAAGATAGACCAACCGGTCCACATCCAGGTTCATACCTGTGAGATAGCTGCTTTCATCCAGATCATTGACACGCTCTTCATCAGAAAGCTTCATATCGAGCTTCTTCTTAAATTCCAACGGCATCTCGACGGCTACTGTCTCAAGACAGCGGTCACAGGGAATGCCCACTGTGATCTTACCGGTTCCTGTAAGCTCAAGAACCTTATCACCGGTATTGGTGATCGTAAGCTCTACCGGTTCCTTCGCAAGTACCGGAAAACTTCCCATCTGAAAATCAATCTTCTCCAGTTCAGGAATAACTGATTCCTGGATCGTCTTGCCATCACAGGAAGAAATGTCTAATAAATGAATCTGCATAAGTCTCTCCTATCCACACTCAATCCATTATACATATGGTCTTGTGATTTGTCAACGTTATTTTCGGGAAAATATTACATTTTTTTAATTTTTTGTTACTGTTGGCTTAATCAGAAATTCGGGGTAAATTACGGGGGTGGACCTTTAATTGTCCGCCCCCCGAATGTATACTGCTGATCCACAGTAATATATAATTCTGCCTGATTACCGATCATGCCCGAACGGTTCTGTACCGGTACTGAAACAGCTGATTATACCAGTGCTACAGTCTCACGGCAGATTGCAAGCTCCTCGTTTGTCGGGATAACTGCAACCTTAACCTTGGAGTCCGGTGTGGAGATCACGATTTCCTCGCCACGATGTCCGTTAGCATCTTTGTCAAGTGTTACGCCAAGGTATCCGAGATAGCTGACAACCTTCTCACGTACCGGGATCGCATTCTCACCGATACCTGCTGTGAAGACGATCGCGTCAACACCATTCATTGCTGCAACATATCCGCCTACGAATTTAGCGATGCTATAGCAGAGAACGTCGATGGCATTAGCTGCATCCTCGTTTCCGCCTTCAGCTGCCTCGTTGAGGTCACGGAAGTCGCTGGAAAGTCCGCCGGAAAGTCCGAGAAGACCAGATTTCTTGTTGAGTACATTCATAACGCCCTCAATGTCCAGGTTCTCTTTCTTAGCAATGAACTCCATGATAGCCGGATCGATGTTACCGGAACGAGTTCCCATAACAACACCTTCAAGTGGTGTAAGACCCATTGTTGTATCTACACATTTGCCATTTACAACTGCGCTGATGGAAGATCCGTTTCCAAGGTGGCAGACGATAACTTTGGAGTTGTCTTTGTCAAGGCCAAGGAAATCAACAGCTCTCTTGGATACGAAGCTGTGGGATGTTCCGTGGAAACCGTATCTTCTTACTTTATATTTCTTGTAGAAGTCAAGCGGAAGTCCATAGAGATATGCTTTAGCAGGCATTGTCTGATGGAAAGCGGTATCAAATACGCCTACCTGCGGTACGCCTGGCATAAGCTCTGCACATACACGGATACCAATGAGGTTAGCCGGGTTGTGGAGCGGTGCAAGGTCATTGCACTCTTCTACTGCTTTGATCATCTCGTCTGTGATCACTGCGGAAGAAGCAAATTTCTCGCCTCCATGTACGACACGATGTCCGATCGCATTAACCTCTTTAAGGCTTCCGATTGCACCTGTCTTATCGTTTGTAAGAGCATCCAGTACCATCTGGATCGCTTCTTTATGTGTTGGCATAGCTGCCTCTGTGATCTCTTTGTCACATCCGGCTTTCTGGTATACCAGTCTTCCGTCGATACCGATTCTCTCGCAGAGACCCTTTGCAAGTACATTCTCTGTCTCAGAATCGATTAACTGATATTTTAATGAAGAACTTCCACAGTTGATAACTAATACGTTCATGATTTAACTCTCCTGATCTTTTAATAATTATTTATCCTCTGCCTGGCACTGTACTGCTGTGATCGCTACAACACCTACGATATCATCTGCAGAGCATCCACGAGACAGGTCGTTTACAGGTTTTGCGATACCCTGTGTAACAGGTCCGTATGCTTCTGCTTTACCAAGACGCTGAGCAAGCTTGTATCCGATGTTACCTGCATCAAGGTCAGGGAATACCAGTACATTAGCTTTACCTGCTACTTCGCTTCCCGGTGCTTTGGATGCGCCTACGCTTGGAACGATAGCTGCATCAAGCTGGAACTCTCCGTCAAGTTTAAGCTCCGGATGCTCCTCTTTGGCAATTCTGGTAGCCTCTACGACTTTATCTACGTCAGGATGCTTTGCACTTCCCTTAGTGGAGTGGGAAAGCATAGCTACGATCGGCTCCTCCTGAACAAGAAGCTTAAAGGACTCAGCAGAAGATGCTGCGATCGCAGAAAGCTCATCCGGAGTCGGGTTCTGGTTCAGACCGGAATCAGCAAATACGAATGCACCGTTTGCACCATACTCGCAATCCGGAACAACGATCAGGAAGAATGCGGATACAAGCTTGGTTCCCGGTTTTGTCTTCAGGATCTGAAGGCATGGACGAAGTGTATCTGCTGTAGAATGGCATGCACCGGATACCATACCGTCTGCATCCCCCATCTTAACCATCATTACGCCATAGTATGGGTACTGAGTATGAAGGATCTCTTTCGCTTTCTCAGGTGTCATTCCCTTCTTTGCTCTCAGCTCTACAAATTTATCAATATATGCCTGAGTTCTGTCAGATTTCTCCGGATCTACGATCTGTGCACCGGAAATATCAAAGCCGCCCTCTGCAGCTTTCTTGTTGATCTCTTCCTCATTACCGATGAGGATGATCTTTGCAACTCCCTCTTTCAGAATCTTGTCAGTTGCCTCAAGAGTTCTCATATCCTCTGTCTCTGGCAGTACAATTGTTTTTACGCTTTCTTTTGCTCTTTTTTTAAGCAGTTCAACAAATCCCATGATTAAATGGCTCCTTTCTTGATGTAACAAAAACGCTAGTGTCTGTTCGGGCACTACACTATGTTTATTATACCCCCTTACCCTTTTCTTTTCAAGCGTTTCATTGTCAGAAAATGGCTATACTGCGTATTTTTTGAAGTGCAATTGTTACTGTTTACCGACAATGTTCTGCGATGTGTTTTTTGTGGATAAAGATCACAGATGGCCCAAGGATTTCGGCGCATGATCATAAATTTGCGTGATTTCTGTATCTCACAAAGGGTGTTGCCGGGCCCAGAGCGGACAGCAGCATTCGGGTTTATGGCAGCAAAACAGATTTCGAATGCCGCTTAACTTTTTACATTGCTTATGTTAAAATAGCACCATTATTATAATATAAGAACTTATTTCAAGATTTGAATTTTCAGAAACGGCAGGTACTTTTTTATATGAAAGTTGTTGGAATCATTGCAGAATATAACCCATTTCACAAAGGTCACGAATACCAGATCCGCTATGCCCGGGAGATCCTTGGTGCTGATTATATTGTGGTCGCCATGAGCGGGGATTTTGTCCAAAGAGGGGCTCCTGCCCTTATGGAAAAACATCTCCGGGCTGAGATGGCTCTTCTCGGAGGCGCCGATCTGATCCTGGAAATGCCGGTACAGACAGCAACGGCCAGTGCGGAAGGATTTGCCGCAGGTGGCGTAAGCCTTCTTGACGGGCTTGGTGTTGTAGATGAGCTATGTTTCGGAAGTGAATGCGGAGATACAGAGACTCTTATGAATATTGCACAGATTCTTGTAAAGGAACCGTTTGAATACCGCAAACTCCTTCAGCAGAATCTTCGTACCGGAATGAGTTTTCCTGCTGCAAGAAGCAGTGCTTTGATCCGTTACATGCGAGAAAAAGCCACTTCCGTGCATAACACATTCGGCGTTTCATCAGAACATATTGAACTCATTCTTTCTTCTCCCAATAACATCCTGGGAATTGAATACTGCAAAGCGCTTCTCCGTCTTAACAGCCGTATCCTTCCTCATGCACTTTTAAGAAAGGGAAGTGGTTATCATGATACGGATTTTTCTCTTCTTTCCGACGAAGAATTTCCCTCTGCTTCCGGCATCCGGAGCCTTATGAAAAAATCCGAAGGAACTGTGCAGTCTGCTGATCTTTCCCGGTTGATCCCTTCTGCTTCCCTTCCCGGATTCCTGGATTCTCTCAAAAAAGGAGCATGGCTTTCTGACTCAGCACTGGATCTTCCTCTGCATTACAAACTGCTTCAGGAATCCGAAGAAACTTTAAAAATGTATCCGGAGCTTTCGGATGCACTGATCCGGCGTATCCTGAAATCCCGAAATCAATATGAAGGTTTTTCCCAGTTTGCGGATCTTTTGAAAACACGGGATATTACCCGTTCTGCTATCTGCCGCAGCCTTGTCCGGATCTTTCTTGACCAAAAAACAAAAGCACCCGGACACATTCCCTATGCCCGGGTACTTGGCTTTCAAAAAAACAGTGCTCCGCTTCTCAGCCAGATCAAGAAAAACTCCTCGATCCCGTTGATCACCAAAGCCGCCGATGCATCTGCGATCCTCGATGAAACTGCGCTTCGACTTTTTAATGAAACCTGTGCGGCTTCCAATCTTTACGAAATGCTTCTCTGCCACAAAACAGGTCAGCCTTTCATCCACGAGATGAAAAAACCGCTGCGGATCATTTAAGATCCACAGCGGCTTGAACGCTGATAAGTAATCTTTTCATGGCTTGAGATCGGATTTTGAACAACTTTCAGTTATTCAGTTTAATCCGCTTTTTCGGATCGCTTCCACTGCTTCCCGGATCTTCTCCGGCGGAAGTACCAGGGCGAAACGTACGTAGCCCTCTCCATGGGGACCAAAGCTTGCTCCCGGAGTCACGATGACGCCGGCCTTTTCCATCAGTTCCATACAGAATGCCATGCTGTCGGTGCGGCCACCCGGAATCTTCGCCCAGACAAACATGGTGCCTTTTCCATTTGGAAGTTCCCATCCGATATCACGAAGTCCCTGGCAGAGAGCATCTCTTCTCTCCTGGTACTTCTGACACTGTTCTTTTACGCTGTCCAGCGGTCCCTGAAGTGCTGCAATAGCTGCTTTCTGAAGCGGCAGGAACATGCCGAAGTCGATCTGGCTTCTCAATTTGCGGAGCGCTGCGATCACATCCGGCCGGCCTACCAGAAAGCTAAGTCTTGCGCCTGTAACATTGAAGGATTTGGAAAGACTGAAAAATTCCACGCCAATATCTTTCGCTCCCGGAGTGGCCAAAAAACTTCCTCCAAATGCCCCGTCAAAAATAATATCGCTGTACGCATTATCATGAATGATCAGAATATCATATTTTTTCGCAAATTCCACGATTTCTTCGTAAATTCCCGGAGTGGCAATGCTTCCTACCGGGTTGGACGGCAGGGATACTACCATATATTTAGCCTTATTCGCAATTTCTTCCGGAATTCCCTTTACATAGGGAAGAAAATCATGCTCTGCAACCAGCGGATAATAGTAAGGAACTGCTCCTGCCATCAGACTTCCTGCTGCAAATACGGGATAGCACGGATCCGGAAGAAGTACTGTATCTCCCTCATCACAAAGCGCCATGCCAAGATGCCCCATTCCTTCCTGGCTTCCATAAACAGTCATTACCATGTCCGGTGTCAGTTCCACATCAAAACGTTTCTTATAATAAATACAGACTGCATCCAGAAGCTCCGGCAGATCACGGAGACTGTATTTCCAGTTGTTGTCATCCATAGCTGCTTCCGCTACAGCTTTCTTGATATATTCCGGAGTCTTGAAATCCGGAGTTCCCACACTCATGTTATAGATCTTCATGCCCTGTGCTTCCAGCTCCATACGCCGGTTGTTCAGAGCAGCAAAAATTTCATCTCCAAATCGGTCCAATCTTTTTGAAAACTGCATATCATTCGTCCCTCTTCCATAATAAAATCAAACGGATATTCGCAATCCGCTTCGCTACTTGCTCATAAATGAAATCACAAAGTGATTTCATTTATTTTACCACGGTAACGTAACATACTCAAGAATTTTCATAAAAAAAGAACCATCACCTGTGTAAAGCGGCTATTCATTTTCCACTTTACACATGATCGGTAACGGTTCTTCATTATTTATTCCGTTTATTCAGACAAAAGAATACGGTCATTATCCAAAGCCTTGCCCACTCCCGTTTTAAATTTCTCAAGAAGGCCATCCACGGTCATATCCTTCTTCTCTTCCCCTCCGATATCCAGCACGATATTGCCGGAGTCCATCATCAGGATACGGTTACCAAGATCAATTGCTGACTGCATATTGTGTGTGATCATCAGACAGGTCAGCTGATTTTCTTCCACGATCCGTCTGGTGAGATTAAGGACTTTCTCAGCAGTTCCCGGATCAAGGGCTGCAGTATGCTCGTCCAGAAGAAGTAATTTCGGCGGATTCATGGTTGCCATCAAAAGCGTCAGCGCCTGTCTCTGTCCACCAGAAAGAAGACCTACCGGATGGCTCATCCGCTCTTCCAGCCCAATGTCCAGCTTCTTTAATTCCTCACGAAAACGCTCTTTTTCCTGCCGGGTCGTGCGGGAAAGCCACCCACCCTTGCCGGCTGCAAGTGCAAGATTCTCTTCGATCGTCATTCCCGGTGCAGTACCACGCATCGGATCCTGATAAAGACGTCCGATCTCTTTTGCGCGTGCATGCTGCGGCATAAATGTGATATCCCTGCCATCCAGCTCGATTGAACCGGCATCTGTAAGAAAATCACCGCAGATCGCATTAAAAAGTGTTGATTTTCCTGCACCATTGGAACCGATGATCGTAGCAAAGTCGCCTTTTTTCAGTTCCAGGGAAAGATCTGTGATCGCCTTTTTTTCGTTTACGGTTCCCGGATTAAATGTTTTTGAAATATGGCTGATTTTTAACATAGATCATCTTCCCCCTTTTGCATGAGTCATTCTTCTTCGGATCTGCGGCCACTGTTTCTTAAGATATGGACCGGAAATTGCAAGAACAACGATCACAGAAGATACCAGTTTCAGCATAAATGCCGGCATGTTGAAACGAAGTGCAATGGTATATACAAGACGGAAAATAAAGGAACCAAGCACCATTCCCACCGCTCTTACAAAAATTCCACCACGACCAAGGAGTGTGCCTCCGATCAGCAGAGAGGCCAGTGCGATGGTGACCATACCCTGACCGATGTTGATATCTACGGATTTCTGTGACTGAGACAGAAGACATCCGGAAAGTGCGGTAAATGCATTTGCCACGCAAAGGCCGATCACCGTTGTAAAGACCGGATTGATGGAGGAAGATTTTACCATATCAGAATTATTTCCGGTTGCCCGGATCGCAAGGCCAAGTCTTGTTTTCAGAAAGAACACCAGAAATACGATCACGAGGATCACTGCGATGGCTGCAATGAGGATATCTTCCCTGCCTTTTAACGGTGTACCTGCAAGCGCATCCTTCATCATGGTAAATACTGTGGTCGTCCGATTCATATTGATCAGGGATGAGCCTCCCATAACTGCGATATTTACGGAATATAACGCCGTATTTACAATGATACCTGCAAGCAGGCTGTCTACTCCCAGCTTCGTCTGCAGGATAGCCGTTACAAATCCTGATGTAACACCTGCTGCCATGGCTGCCGCAATGGACAGAAACGGATGTCCGCTTACAGCAACTACGGCTCCTACAGCGGCCCCGAAGGTAAAGCAGCCATCTGTAGAAAGGTCGCAGACATTCAGCATGGAATAACTAAGGAACAAAGCAAGAACTGTCAGAGAACAGATCAGTCCAAGCTTCAGGGCAGTCTCCCCGAGGGAGAGCATAGTTGCAATCGTCACAGTGATTTCCTCCAATTGGATTTATTTCATAACTGCTCACAAAAGTGAGCGGTTAATTTATTTTGATTCTACTTCATCAAAGCTTTCTGCAGTTGTGATCTCATTTACCTGTGTGCAGAGAGGCTCAAATGCCTTCTTTACGGTATCGAAATCAAGTCCAAGTGCCTTGCAGGTTTCTGTATTAACTGTTGCAGTACCATTGTCAAAGGTTTCAACAGCTGTCTTAGACGGATCCGCATTATCTATCAGGATGTCAGCGATCATATCGGCTGTTTTCTGTCCCAGATTTGCATAATCAACACCATATCCTACAAAGGCACCATTTAATGCAAAGGAGTCGGCACCTGTGTAGTGCGGGATTCCTGCGTCGATGAATTTTTCATAAATAGAAAGTTCTGCTGTCATGATGGTGTTGTCCGTAGGTGTAAATACGGCATCCACACCGTCAGCGATCAGTGCATCTGCTGCGAGCTGGACTTCATCGGTAGTGGTCCCGGTACGCTCTACATATTCGATTCCCTCTTTATCCAGATAATCTTTTGCTTCCTGGATCGCTGTTGTGGAGGAATCCTGTCCTACATCATAGAGAAGACCGATCTTCTTTACATCCGGATTCTGTGCCTGGATCAGCTTCATGATAGAAGAAGTATCCAGGTAATCGCTGGTTCCTGTGATATTTGCACCAGGAGCATCCAGAGAATCTACAAGACCGGAGCCAACCGGATCAGATACTGCGGAGAAAACAACCGGTGTATCGCTTCCCTCTGTAGCGGACTGCATACGCATTGCTACTGGTGTAGCCACACCAACCATCAGGTCAACCTTATCCGCCTGAAAATCTGAAATGATCTGTTCCATAACACTGGCATCTGCATTACAGTTATCATAAGACACATCAAATGTGACACCCTTTTCTTTGCCAAGCTCCTCCAGACGGGACTGGATATTGTCTACGATCTGGTTCAGGGAAGCATCATCTACATAATTGCAGATGCCCACTTTAAAATCCTCCGCCATAACCGGGCTTGTCATCATCATAGTTGTTGCTGCTACTGCTGCTGCGATCACTAACATTCTTTTTTTCATGGTTTTGTTCTCCCTTCTTATTTCCGCTTATGATTACCTTTTGTACACCTTGCGGTCTGCTTTTCCGGAACAACTTTCATGCGACAGAATCGCTTTTCCTGTAACACAAAAACCGTCCCAAGCTTATATCATTGCTTGAGACGGTAATAAAAGTTCTTTATTATCGCGGTACCACTCAAATTGACGAATCGTCCACTTTCCGGTGTACTAACATACACTCCTCATTGGTAACGGGTTCGGTTCCCGTCGGCGCCTACTGTACAGATAAATAGTTCGGGCCGCCCTCGAAAGTCCATTCAACATCTGGTCCCCTGCGGATTTCCACCATCACCGCTCTCTGTGAAGCTTCCTGAAATGTTTACTTCTCTTTCTCACTGGTTTGTTTTTTAAGTTGTGTTTACTTTAGCACATCAACGTGAGTCTGTCAAGCCCAAAAATAAAATTAATTCTTAAAGCTGTGGATCGGTGCCGGGATCCTTCCACCTCTCTGTACAAATGCATCACAGGAGAATGAATTTACAGGCATGATCGGAGCATAGCCAAGAAGACCTCCGAACTCAACCGTTTCGCCCACACCCTTACCGATAACCGGGATGAGACGTACTGCAGTTGTCTTCTGATTTACCATACCGATGGCAGACTCATCTGCAATGATACCTGCCAGTGTAGTCGCCTTGGTATCTCCCGGAACTGCGATCATGTCCAGACCAACAGAGCATACACAGGTCATGGCTTCCAGCTTCTCCAGAGTAAGCGCTCCCTCGTTTACCGCATCGATCATTCCCTGATCCTCGCTGACAGGAATAAAGGCACCACTTAATCCGCCCACAGCAGCTGCTGCCATAACGCCGCCTTTCTTCACCTGGTCGTTGAGAAGTGCAAGCGCTGCAGTTGTTCCAGGTGCACCGGCTCTCTCAAGGCCGATCTCTTCCAGGATCTCAGCTACGGAATCACCGATAGCCGGTGTCGGTGCAAGAGAAAGATCCACAATACCAAACGGCACGTCAAGACGCTTGGATGCCTCACGTGCAACCAGCTGTCCAACTCGTGTAACTTTGAATGCGGTACGTTTGATCATCTCGCAGAGAGTTCCGAAGTCCTCGCCACGAACCTGCTCCAGAGCTTTCTTTACAACGCCAGGGCCACTGACACCTACGTTGATGATGCAGTCCGCCTCTGTGACACCGTGGAACGCGCCTGCCATAAACGGGTTATCATCCGGTGCGTTACAGAATACTACCAGCTTGGCACATCCAAGAGAATCCTGGTCCTTAGTAGCCTCTGCTGTTGCGAGGATGATCTCGCCCATCAGCTTTACGGCATCCATGTTGATACCGGTCTTGGTGGAACCAACGTTTACAGAACTGCAGACGCGCTCTGTTTCTGCCATTGCCTGAGGAATGGAGCGGATAAGAAGCTCCTCTGCCGGAGTCATTCCTTTGCTTACCAGTGCAGAATATCCGCCGATAAAGTTAACGCCAACTTCCTTGGCACATTTATCCAGCGTTCTTGCGATGGTCACAAAATCCTCCGGTTTCTTACATGCAGCCCCGCCAACCAGAGCAATGGGTGTTACGGAAATTCGTTTATTTACAACCGGGATACCGTACTCGGTTGCGATCTCATCACCGGTAGCTACCAGATTTCTGGCCTTTGTGGTGATCTTTTCGTATATTTTCTGATTCAGTGCATCCAGGTCAGGATCGATACAGTCCAGAAGGCTGATCCCCATAGTGATGGTACGCACATCCAGATTCTCCTGCTCGATCATTTTATTTGTCTCGTTTACCTCAAAAATATTGATCATTTTATTTTCTCCCTGATGATTGATGTAAAGTAGATATCATATGCATTCGCAATCCGCATTCGCTGCTTGATCATACTCGATGCATCATGTTAAAAATATCTTCATGCTGGCAGTGGATCACAACACCGATCTCCTTGCCCAGATTTTCAAGCTCTTTTGCAAGTTCACCGCCATCCTTTTCACATTTTGCTGTGTCTGCGATCATCATCATGTTGAAGTAACCCTGAACGATGGTCTGAGAAATATCCAGAATATTAACCTGATTCTCTGCAAGATATGTACAAACCTTTGCAATAATTCCTACTGTGTCATTTCCTACTACTGTGATAATTGTCTTCTTCATCGTTTTTTCCTTTCTACACTGTGATTATTTCTGATATGTGATCCCTCTTCGCTACCTGGATCTTAAAATCCCTGGAACGGTACGGGTTGTCACCAAGTGTCACCTCCGAGCACACAGTCTCGTAGGCAAGTTCTTCATAGTTATTTTCTCTGCTTAAATGGCCGAGAAAAACCGCCTTCAAATTATCATGGAGGATCCGACAGAGCAGACGTCCTGCATTCTCATTGGAGAGATGCCCACGGTCTCCCAGAATCCTCTGTTTGAGATAATAAGGGTATTTTCCAACCTGAAGCATGCGGATGTCATGATTTGCTTCCAAAAGCACCGCATCCAGATTCTCCAGATTTTTTACAATGTAATCATTATATTTTCCAAGGTCCGTGGCAATGCCCACAGAATGCTCTCCGCATTCCAGGCGGTAACCCACCGGCTGTGCAGCATCATGGGGAATGGTAAAAGGATTTACCGTCAGGTCCTTGATCTCAAAAGGCTCATCCTCCCGGATCTCGTGGATCAGTCCCTCCGGCATTTTTCCAAGGGATTTCATACGAAGCATGGCATCTGCGGTTCCACCTGTGGTATAGATGGGAATTCCGTATTTTCTGGAGATCACTCCCAGTCCCTTGATATGGTCGGAATGTTCATGTGTGATCAGGATGCCGTCCACATCTTTCCCTGTAAGATCCAGGGAATTCAGGCCTTTTTCGATACTCTTCCCGCTGATCCCCACATCTACCAGAACATGTGCCTCCTCAGATCCCACATAAATACAGTTGCCGCTGCTTCCGCTGGCAATACTACAAAGTCTCATTTCTCTCTATCCCTTCTCTGATCTGTCTCCGGGTACCCTTCAGATCTCCATTGTTCTCGATCACATAATCCGTATGTTCTCTGAAAACCTGGTCAGATACCTGGTTTCGGATAATGCCAAGAGATTTCTCTCTGGAATAGCCACGGCTTTCCATCAGACGACGGATCCGGATTTCCTCCTCTGTATACACATACCAGACTTCATCACAGAATTCCTGATAATTCTCTTCCAGAAAAAGAGCAGCTTCCACAACACAGATCTCTCTTCCGGCTTCCCTCTGTTCTCCAAGAAGATCCAGGATTCTCTGCTTTACAGCCGGATGGATGATCCCGTTTAATTTCAAAAGCATATCCTTATCTGTGAATACTACATCAGAAATCCGTCTCCGGTCAATAGTTTTATCTTTTTTTATGATTTCTTTTCCAAACAATGCGATCACCGCATCGTAACATTCTTCCCCCGGTTCCATCAGAATGTGACCAAGCTGGTCTGCCTGGATCACATATGCCTGGAAATCTTCTTCCAGGATTCCAAGTACTGTACTTTTTCCGGCCCCTACTCCGCCGGTTACTCCGATCACTCTCATTTATTTCGCCTCATACCAGCTGTCACCCTGGTGCATATCTACGTCAAGCTCCACTGCAAGGTCTGCCGCTCCCTTCATCTCCTCTTCCAGAATACGGGAAACTTCCTCGATCTCTTCTTTCTTTGTCTCGATCAGAAGCTCATCGTGAACCTGCAGCACCAGCCTTGAACGCAGTCCCTCTTTTTTCATTCGTTCATAAACATGGTTCATGGCTATTTTGATGATATCTGCTGCAGTACCCTGGATCGGAGAGTTCATGGCTACACGTTCTCCGAAGGAGCGCTGCATGAAATTACTGGATCTCAGCTCCGGCACGGGCCTTCGTCTGCCGAACATAGTTGTCACATAACCGTGTTCCTTGCCATCCTTTACCAGACCGTCCAGAAAGCCCTTGATCTTCGGATAGGTCTCGAAATATTTCTCAATATAGGCAGCTGCCTCTTTTCTGGTAATACTCAAATCCTGGCTCAGTCCAAAGGAACTGATCCCATAAACGATTCCGAAATTTACCGCCTTGGCATTTCTTCGCTGAAGAGATGTCACTTCATCCAGCGGCACATGAAACACCTGGGATGCGGTGAGCCGGTGGATATCCTCCGCCTCACGATAAGCCTGGATCAGTTTTTCATCACCGGACATATGTGCCAGCACACGAAGCTCGATCTGGGAATAATCAGCATCCAGAAATACAAATCCCTCTTCCGGCACAAAAACCTTACGGATCAGCCTTCCCAGCTCCATGCGGACCGGTATGTTTTGAAGATTCGGATCTGTACTGCTGATACGACCGGTTGCTGTGATCGTCTGATTAAAAGTAGAGTGGATCCTTCCATCTTCTCCGATCACATTTCCGAGACCATCTGCATAAGTGGATTTCAGCTTGGTCAGCTGGCGGTACTCCAGGATATCTTTTACGATGGCATGATCCGGCGCCAGCTTATCCAGGATATCCGCCGCTGTGGAATAGCCGGTCTTGGTCTTCTTTCCACCTGGAAGTCCCAGCTTTTCAAAAAGGATCACACCCAGCTGTTTCGGGGAATTGATATTAAACTCCTCCCCTGCTTCCTGCCAGATGGTTTTTTCCAGCTCCTGAATACGGACTTTAAGTTTTTCACCATAGCTCTTAAGCTCTTCACCCTTAACGGAAATCCCCCATTTTTCCATGGAATCCAGGGTAAAGACAAGAGGAAGCTCGATCTCATCATAAACCTTACGCATGCCTGTTTCATCCAGTTTTTCAAGAAGAACCTTTCGGGCCATGCAGGGCACAAACGCCTGATAGCAGGCATAATTTCCAAGGCATTCCAGTTCCTCTTCCCAGGCCTTTTTCAGAGAAGTCTTTCCAAGAAGGTCTTCCTTTGAGGGGAGCATCATACCATCCAGATATTCTCTGGCGATGTCATCATGGGAATAGGAAGATTTCAGCGGGTTCAGAAGATATGCAGCAACCCCCGCATCAAAAACCTTCTTCGGATCATCAAGAGAAACATGTTTGAGAACTGATTTAATATCCATAGCACAAAGCACCGTACTGTCCGCCAGAGTTTTCAGTTTTCCGCAAAGGTAATCCCCTGTGAGAAGTCCTCCCACCGGAATCTGATAGATTTCTTTTTCATCCAGGACCAATCCCACGGTATACACCTGATCCGGATCTGCAAGAACAGAAATACCCACCTGATCTTTCTGCGATGCTTTTTCAAACAGTGCCTCCACACCGGAAAGATCATTACAGGTAAAAAATTCCAGTTCCATGGAGGAATCTGCTGTCGTAGCCGGATCAAAACGGTTCAGCATGTTCTTAAATTCCAGGCGTTTACACAATTCATATGCCTCCGGAGTATAGGGATTTTCCACTTTCGCTTTTTCGTAGGAAAATTCCAGCGGACTATCTGTGTTGATGGTTGCAAGCTCTTTGGAAAGCTGTGCCAGATCATAATGCTCACGAAGAGATTCTTTCGCCTTATTAGGCTTTACTTCTTCCAGATGCTCATGAGCATTCTCAATGGAACCGAACTGCACGATCATCTTGGTCGCGGTTTTCTCTCCAACGCCTGGGATTCCCGGAATATTATCGGAGCTGTCGCCCATCAGCGCTTTCAGTTCTATGATCTGCGGCGGCGTTACGTGATATTTCTCAAGAACTTCCGCTGTATGGTAGTTTTCAATGGTTGTCTTTCCCCGGACAGTCTTCGGAAGCCGGATCAGCACCTTATCTGTGGCAAGCTGAAGAAGATCACGGTCTCCGGAAAGAATGGTAACATCCATACCCTTTGCTTCACTTCTTCTGGCGACCGTACCAAGAAGATCATCTGCTTCATAGCCTTCCAGGGACATGATGTTGATTCCCATGGCAGAAAGCATCTCCTTGATCAGCGGAACCTGTTCCCGAAGCTCCTCCGGCATGGGTTTTCGGGTACCTTTATAGGCTTCATATCTCTTATGCCGGAACGTAGGTGCACTTAGATCAAATGCAACGGTAAGATACTCCGGCTTCTCTTCCTCCATGATCCTGAACATAATATTCAGAAATCCATATACCGCTCCTGTATGACGTCCTTCTGCATTGGTAAGATCCGGCAGACCATAAAACGCACGGTTCAGGATGCTGTGACCATCGATCAGTAATATTTTTTCACTCAAAATCAAATTCCCTCCTTCAGTTCCAGGATCACAAAAACAAGAAAGACCACCAGTGCCGCGATCAGAACGCAAACTGCCACTGCAGCGATCGCTCTATGAAATTTCTTTTTTCGGATATACCTTCTGGATTTTCGGATATCCTCTTCCAGAAGCTCCTTAAAATCCAGAACAGTATCTTCCTGTTTCTCATCCAGCTGCTGCATGGCCTTATGTACAATGAAATATGTGGCAAGCTCATCGTAGCAGGAGGAACACTTCTCAATATGCTCCAGAAAATCCTCCAGATCATTCAACGGCAACGTATGATCGATATATTTATTAACCATTCCCTCTGCAATACGACAGTTCATATTTTTCCTCTCTTTCAAAGCAGCGGATTCTCCCATATGATAAGCCTCTTCTGAGATCCCGCTTCACAATTTGCCCCAGACTGGGGAAATATTTCCCAGAATGTTATATCATTATAGCGAATTAAACGTTGAATGACAAGGGCGGTTTCCTGTGGTATACTTGAGATGTCCCGGTCAGAAAACAGAAAAACTGACCAAATATGAAAATCCAGGCAAGGAGGATCACCATTATGAAATCTATAGCAATCGTTACAGACAGTAACTGCGGCATGTCTCCCACTCAGGTAAAAGACCTTGGCATCTACATGCTTCCAATGCCGTTTTTTATAGATGATAAGGAATATCTGGAAGACATTGACATGAACCAATCAGAGTTCTTTCAGCATCTTGAACAAAATCCAGGCTGCAGAGTTTCCACATCCCAGCCTACACCGGAATCCGTCACTACCCTCTGGGACAAGCTGCTCAAAGACTACGACGAGATCGTACATATCCCCATGTCCAGCGGTCTCTCCAGCTCCATGCAGACTGCCCGCATGCTTGCAGAAGACTATGATGGCCGTGTACGTGTCGTAAACAACCAGAGGATCTCCGGGACCTTACGTTACTCTGCCATCGAGGCTATCCAGCAGGCTAAAAACGGTCTCTCTGCCGATGAGATCGGAACCTGGCTGGAAAAAACCCGCTTCGACTCCAGCATCTATATCACTGTAGCTACTCTGAAGTACCTGAAACAGGGCGGCCGCATCACTCCTGCAGCTGCAGCCCTCGGAACCATGCTCCGTCTGAAACCGGTTCTGCAGATCCAGGGCGAAAAGCTGGACGCCTTCTCCAAGGCCCGCACCATGACCCAGGCAAAAAGCACTATGACTAAAGCCATCAAAGATGACATTGCAGACCGCTTTGGAGAAAAGATCAACCTGGATGTCATCCACTCCCACAACCTGGAAGCAGCCGAAGAATTCCGAAAAGAAGTCCTCACCACCTTTCCGAATATCGGTGAAATCAACATCTTCCCTCTCTCCCTGAGCGTTTCCTGCCACATCGGCCCCGGAAGTCTGGCACTCACCTGTTCCAAGGTACACCCGGAAATATGGTAAAGACTAGTCAGAAGCAATCCACATGGCCAGAGCACAGCCGGAGGGAATACTTCTGTATGGCTCTGTCTCTGGATGAGGGCTGCTAGTCCTTAGGTTCTAAAAATCTGCGTTAAATCTGCGTTATTAAAAAAAGTTCGGCTGTCTGAGCGGCAACAAGCCGCGAGTTCCGAACTTTTTTTAATGGTTTTAGCAGATTTTCAGGGTCTTAGAACTAACGCCCAACGGAAGCCGAAGACCATACAGAAGTATTCCCTTCGGCGTCCCTCCCGCCAACATATTTAATTTTCCTGTGTATTCTCAATCTCCACCGGCGCTTCATTCAAGATCTTCATAAACTCCTCACCGGTGATCGTCTCATGCTCATACAGATACTTGGCAATCTCATGGAGCTTTCCGATATTATCTGTCAGGATCTTCGTAGCCTTTTCATGCTCCCGTCTTACAAGCTCCACAACCTTCTTGTCCAAAAGCGTCTGCGTCTCAAAGGAACAGGTTAGACTTGCATCTCCGCCAAGATACTGATTGCTTACATTTTCCATGGCAACCATGTCAAAATCATCACTCATACCATACCTGCTGATCATCGCTCTGGCAATCTTGGTCGCCTGCTCAATATCATTGGAGGCACCGGTAGTAATGGAATGGAAGATCAGCTCTTCCGCTGCACGGCCGCCTGTAAATGTAGCGATCTTATTCTCCAGTTCTTCCTTAGTCATCAGGAAATGTTCCTGCTCATCTACCTGCATGGTATATCCCAGTGCACCGGAGGTACGTGGAATGATCGTGATCTTATGGACCGGTGCAGAATCTGTCTGCTTGGCAGCAACCAGTGCATGACCAACCTCATGATAGGAAACGATCAGCTTTTCCTTATTGGAAAGTACACGGTTCTTTTTCTGATATCCGGCAATAACAACTTCGATGCTTTCTTCAAAATCCGCCTGTGTGGCAAATTTCCGTCCGTCGCGGACTGCACGGAGAGCTGCCTCGTTGACAATATTGGCAAGCTCCGCACCGGAGGCACCGACTGCCGCCTTGGCAATTTCATCAAACCGGACTGTATCCGCAATTTTGATCTTCTTGGCATGAACCTTCAGGATTTCCTCACGCCCCTGAAGATCCGGAAGCTCAACCGGGATCCTTCTGTCAAAACGTCCCGGACGAAGAAGTGCAGGGTCAAGGGAATCCGGTCGGTTGGTAGCTGCCAGGATCACAACACCCTTGGAACCGTCAAAACCGTCCATCTCTGTCAAAAGCTGGTTCAGTGTCTGCTCACGCTCATCGTTTCCGCCGCCCATTCCGGAGCCGTCACGTTTCTTGCCGATCGTATCGATCTCATCAATAAATACGATACATGGTGCCTTCTCATTGGCCTGTTTAAAAAGATCACGGACCTTGGCAGCACCCATACCCACAAACATCTCCACAAATTCCGAACCGGAAATTGAGAAAAACGGAACCTCCGCCTCACCGGCAACTGCCTTGGCAAGAAGAGTTTTACCGGTTCCGGGAGGGCCTACAAGAAGGGCACCCTTCGGCATGGAAGCACCGATCTCTCTGTATTTCTCCGGATTATGAAGGAAATCTACAATTTCCGTCAAAAGCTCCTTGGCTTCATCCTCACCGGCAACATCTGAAAATTTGATTCCCGTAGAGGATTTCACATAAACCTTGGCATTGCTTTTGCCAAAGGACATCATTCCTCCCGGTCCTCCGTTTCCCATGGAACTCATCATCTTCTTGCTGAGCCAACGTCCCAGGAGAATAAAGATTGCGATCGGGAGTACATATCCCAGAATCAGAGATAAAAGCAACGACTGTCTCTGCGGTGCAGTACCCTCTATACTTACACCCGCATCGTAAAGATGGGATACAAGATCCTGATCCTCTACAGATACCGTCTTACAATAGACATCATTTCCATCCACTTTCATAGTATAATAAATGTAATCGGAATTAAGGGTTGCCTCATATACTTTTCCTCTGTCTACAGCTTTCAGGAAGGTGGTGTAATCGGTCTCTTTTACACTTCTCTCAGAAAGAGCAGGAAGAGCAAAAACATTCAGCAGAACAATAATTACGACCGCAATAATGTAATATACATACAGCGGCCGCTTCTCTGGTTTTTTTGAATTCAGATTCATGCAGTCTCCTCCGTTATCTTATAGTATATTGCTATATCCACAGTGCTATATCAGGTGGTACAGCCTTGTAGTACACTCTACCACTTTTTTCAGTCAATTTCAAGGATGCCTCATCCGATTTCATAAACTTTTTAGAATTGAAAATCTTTCCAAATAATATCTTTATTCTGAAAAAATCCTTGCAAGCCACCTGATACTGTGCTATTATAATAAATGGTTATGCCGCTGTGGCGGAATTGGCAGACGCACTTGACTCAAAATCAAGCGGAGCAATCCGTGCCGGTTCGAGTCCGGCCAGCGGCATTCGCATAAAAGACCTGACGGAGAAATCTGTCAGGTCTTTATTATATACTACCCAAAAACACGAAAGGAATAAAAAAATGGAAAAAGACAAAAACTTTTTAGGAACCGAGTCCGTCGGAAAGCTTCTTCTGCAGCTTGCACTTCCTACCGTTGCCGCACAGCTCATCAATATGCTCTACAATATCGTCGATCGTATCTATATTGGTCATATTCCCGGAGAGGGTGCTCTTGCCCTTACCGGTGTAGGTGTATGTATGCCGCTTATTATGGTCGTATCTGCCTTCGCTGCTCTTGTCGGAAACGGAGGCGCTCCCAGAGCCAGCATCTTTATGGGTAAAAATGACACGTCGAAAGCCGAACAGACTCTCGGAAACTGCTTCACCATGCAGATCATCATCTCCCTGATCCTGACTGTTATCCTGTTTCTCGGAAACCGCAGCCTTCTCCTTGCATTCGGCGCCAGTGCAAACACCATCGACTATGCGGTGGGTTACATGAATATCTATGCAGTAGGAACTATCTTTGTACAGCTGACTCTTGGCATGAATAATTTCATCACAGCCCAGGGATTCGCAAAAACCGGAATGCTCTCTGTACTGATCGGTGCGATCTCCAACATTATTCTGGATCCGGTTTTTATTTTCGGATTCCACATGGGTGTCCGGGGCGCTGCTCTGGCAACAGTGATCTCCCAGGCATTTTCCTGCATCTGGGTCCTCTCCTTCCTCTTTGGAAAAAAGACCTTCCTGAAGCTTCGGAAAAGCACCATGAAACTGAAAGCCGATATCATTCTGCCCTGTATGGCTCTTGGCTCTTCTCTCTTTGTCATGCAGCTCAGTGAAAGCGTTATCTCTGTCTGCTACAACTCCTCACTCTTAAAATACGGCGGGGATGTTGCCGTAGGAGCCATGACTATCCTTACCAGCGTCATGCAGTTTGCCATGCTTCCTCTTCAGGGGCTTGGTCAGGGTGCACAGCCTATCATCAGCTACAACTATGGTGCACGTAACGAAAAACGTGTACGTTCTACATTTAAGCTTCTTATAAAAACAAGTGTTTCTTATTCCGTGATCCTGTGGCTGATCATTATGATCTTCCCGCAGATCTTTGCCGGAATGTTTACTTCGGACAGTACATTACTTGCTTTCACAAAAACAGCGCTCCGGATCTATATGGCAGTTGTGTTTATCTTTGGTATCCAGATTGCCTGCCAGATGACCTTTATCTCCCTTGGCAGAGCCAAAGATTCCATCATTGTGGCTATTGTCCGGAAATTTATTCTGGTCATCCCGCTGATCTATATCCTGCCCAATATTTTCCGTGCTGACCGGACAAATGCAGTTTATATGGCCGAGCCGGTTGCGGATATCTTGGCCGTTACATTTACTGCCATCCTGTTTTTCTTTGAGTTTAGAAAAGCCCTGGCAGAAATCTCCGGCAGCCGGAAGCTGTAACCCTGCATTTGACCACCTTCCGCCCTGCTCGCGATCTTATGCCTACCAGATACTTAAACATAAAACAGCCCTCTATGCATCATTACCAAGATGCATAGAGGGCTGTTTTTATATATTTCCGCTATTTTATTTCAGTTCGTCTTCATCCTGAAGAAGTTTCTCAAAAACAGGGAAGCAGTCAAAGGTTGCAAAATAATCTCTCGGTGTCTCGGCACGACGGATCATCTCAAATCTGCCGTCCTCATGAAGAAGGATCTCTGCAGATTTCAGTTTACCATTGTAGTTATAACCCATTGCAAAACCATGAGCACCTGTATCATGGATCACAAGAAGATCTCCCTTGTCGATTTTCGGAAGCATACGGTCAATGGCAAATTTATCATTATTCTCACAGAGGGAACCTGTCACATCATATTTATGATCGCACGGCTCGTTCTCCTTACCCATAACCGTAATGTGATGATAAGCACCATACATAGCCGGACGCATCAGATTTACTGCGCAGGCATCTACGCCGATATACTCTTTATGCGTATGTTTCTCATGGATTGCTTTTGTGACAAGGCAGCCATACGGTCCCATCATGAAACGGCCAAGCTCTGTATAGATCGCAACATCACCCATTCCTTCCGGAACAAGTACTTCTTCATAAACCTTGCGGACACCCTCACCGATCACACGGATATCATTTGGCTCCTGATCCGGTTTATAAGGAATTCCGATACCACCGGAAAGGTTGATGAATTTAATGTGTGCACCTGTCTCCTTCTGAAGCTTCACGGCAAGCTCAAACATAACCTTTGCAAGCATTGGATAATAATCATTGGTCACTGTGTTGCTTGCAAGGAATGCATGGATTCCGAACTCTTTGGCACCTTTGGATTTCAGGATACGGAATGCGTCAAAGATCTGCTCGGTAGTCATTCCGTATTTTGCATCTCCGGGATTATCCATGATACCGTTACTGATCTTAAATACTCCACCTGGATTGTAACGGCAGCTGATCACTTCCGGGATTTTTCCGAGAGCTTTCTCTACGCTCTCAATATGTGTGATGTCATCAAGGTTGATGATCCCACCGATCTCATCTGCATATCTGAACTCTTTCTCCGGTGTGTCATTGGAAGAAAACATGATATCGCCCTTTTTGCAACCTACTGCCTTGGCCATCATAAGCTCTGTTTCTGAGGAGCAGTCGCAGCCACAGCCATACTCCTGCAGAATATTGATCAGATATGGATTCGGTGTTGCCTTTACCGCAAAAAATTCCTTGAATCCTTTGTTCCATGCAAAGGCCTCTTTCAGGGCTTTTGCATTCTCACGGATTCCCTTCTCATCATAGAGATGGAAGGGTGTCGGAAACTTTTCAGTAATTTCGTTGAGTTTCTCAAGTGTCACAAATGGTTCTTTTTTCATAATAACTGCATCTCCTGTTTTTCCGACTGCTGTTCCCGAAGAAAACTCAGTCTTATTCTGCCTCGATCACGTGCATCATATTTGTCACTGCACCACGACCGTTTGTCATGTTGGTCGCAGGGTCTCCTGCTGTAAATACAACAAGGTCTCCTTTATGTATCAGATGACGGCTACGGACAACATTCATAGCCTGAGACATGATATGGTCCGTGGTATCTCTCTGATATCCTTTCAGAGGTGTTACACCCCAGATCAGCTGAAGTTTATGCTGGATGGTTGAGTTTGGTGTGATCGCATAGATTGGAACCTTCGGGCGGAAATTGGAGATCAGTCTGGCTGTATTTCCACTCATTGTCGGTGTTACGATAGCGTTCGCCTTCAGGTTCTTTGCAGTACGCACCGTTGCAAGTGCCACTGCACTGGAGATCTTCTCTCTTCCATCCATGGAACGATGTTCAATAAACACTTTATAATCCAGATGCGGCTCTGTCATCTCTGCGATATCTGCCATCATCTTAAGAGCATCAACCGGATATTTACCAGCTGCTGTCTCTCCGGAAAGCATGATCGCATCGGTTCCGTCGTAGATCGCATTGGCAACATCAGCTACCTCTGCACGTGTAGGACGCGGATTACGGATCATGGAATCAAGCATCTGTGTTGCTGTGATAACCGGTGTATAATGTTCGTTACACTTACGGATGATCGCCTTCTGGATGTGAGGTACCTGACTTGCAGGAATTTCCACACCGAGATCTCCTCTGGCAACCATGATACCGTCAGATGCTTCAATGATGGAATCAATATTCTCAACACCCTCTGCATTCTCGATCTTCGCGATAATACCGATATCCTTTCCACCATTATCATTCAGAAGCTTACGGATCTCACGGATCACCTCTGCGGAACGGACAAAAGATGCCGCGATGAAATCAAATTTCTGCTCGATACCAAAGATAATATCTTTTTTATCCTGCTCTGTGATTCCCGGAAGATTTACTTTTACATAGGGAACATTTACACCCTTCTTCTCTCCCAGTTCACCACCGTTTAAAATATCACAGACAATATCGGTTCCCTTGATCGCCTTAACCTCCAACTCGATCAGACCATCATCAATCAGGATTCTGTTTCCCGGTTTTACATCCTTGTAAAGTGTCTCATATGTGATAGCAACCTTTGTGCTGTCGCCTTCAAAATCGCCAATTCCAAGTACAAACTGTTTTCCCGCTTCCAGCTTAACCTTCTGTCCGTCCTTTAAAAGTCTGGTACGGATCTCCGGTCCCTTTGTGTCAAGAAGCATGGCAATAGGCATATCAAGCTCCTCACGAAGCTCCTTGATCATATCCACACGGCCCTTCTGCTCCTCGTGGTCTCCGTGAGAAAAGTTGAATCTGGCAATATCCATTCCATTCTCCATAAGAGCCTTCAGAGTTTCCCTGTTATTGCTGGCAGGTCCAAGTGTACAAATAATCTTAGTTTTTTTCATAATAATGTTCTCCTTCGTTTGTGCGTTTTACTGTACGTGTTTATGTGTAAATAAATGATCCTGACAATATTCATAATTTCCGTTGCACTTTGAGCAGAAACGAAACTCCAGGTTTGGGTCATCCTTTTCGGTACGTCCGCAGATCGCACATTTATGCTTGGCGATCCCATTCGGACCGGACCCTGTTCTGGAAGGAGCCACAGCCTTCTTAAACTGCTGCCTCCTGTGGATCTCCTTCGGATTGTATCGGTTCATATCACGGGTACTGAAATAAAAGATCACAAAGTTTAAAAGTGATGCTACGATCGGTACTACACCTACCCAAAGCCCGACTCGAAGATAAGATACGATATCCCACGCAATGAACAGTCCGTATACAAAGGCCATCCATTTCATCCTGATCGGGATCACAAACATAAGAAGCAGCTGAAGATCCGGATATGTGACTGCATAGGCAAGGAAAATAGAAAGACTGATATAATATGTGGTAAAAATATTTCCGCCAAGAGAATAGGCGATCCCGTTCATAACCACATAACCACCTGTAAATACATGTAAAAGCACTGCTGCGATCACAGTAAACAAAACACCTGAAAAAATATACAATGTGTACCGGAAAGTTCCCCAGGTACGTTCCAGTGAAGTACCGATCGGATAATAGAAAAAAAAGATTGCGAGAAGGAACATCACAAGATTGCCAGTTCCTCCCACACTGGACGGCGGATAGATCACCCATGTCACCAGTCTCCAGATCTGTCCCTTCATGACCATGGACATATCAAGACTCAGCATGTTCAAAACTCCCGGAGCAAACACAGCCAGAAAATACCCCAACACATAACATCCGATGATGTAAACAGTCAGATTCGGAACCCCGAATCTTCCGAATTTACGTTCCAGTTTGTCAATAAATTTCATTAAAATCTCCTTTCAGAAAACTTTTGAAAATCAGAAAAATCGCTTCTTGGAAAGAATGATCGCTGCCACAACACTGATTGCCACAGAAATCAGGATAATGATCAGAAATCCCAATGGACTCCTTGATAAGGGCATACCGGAACCAGCCACATTCATTCCGTAAGCACTGAACACAATAGTCGGAATACTCATGACAATAGTAATGATCGCCAGTACCTTCATAACGATATTCATATTATTGGAGATGATCGATGCAAAAGCATCCATAGTTCCGTTCAGGATACCGCTGTACACATTGGCCATTTCGATCGCCTGCTTATTCTCAGTGATGACATCCTCCAGAAGATCGGTGTCCTCCGGATATTTCTTGATGCTGTCTATCTTCAGAAGCTTCTCCAGCACAACCTCATTGGACCGGAGTGATGTGATAAAATAAGTCAGGGATTTCTGCAGCTCCAGAAGCTCGATCAGCTCTTCATTTCTTGTGGAAAGATGCAGTTTTTCTTCCACCTGCTCACTTTTTTTGTCAATGATACGCAGATAACGCAGGTACATGCTCGCATTTCTGTAAAGGATCTGAAAGATAAAACGGGTCTTCATATAGGTAAAAAAGCTCCGGACTCTTCCCTCCATAAATCTGGTAAGAACCGGTGTGTCCTCCAGACAGATGGTAAAGATCATAGACCCAGTCACAATGATGCCAAGCGGTATTGTCCCATACCAGTCCTTGTCATTACGTTCCTCGATCATAGGAACATCAACCAGGATCAGTGTATAATTATCCTCAACTTCGATACGTGACCGTTCTTCCTCATCCAAAGGGGATCGTAAATCGTCAACCTCTATATCAAACTTCTCGGAAAATTCAAAAATCTCTGTTGCCGTCGGATTCGTCAGCGCAATCCAGCAGCCTTCCTCCGGTTCCTGTATCTGGTGGATGGCTCCGTCTATTGTCTTGTAAATCCTTACCACGATTCCCACTTCCCTTCTCTTGCTTTTCTTTTGCCAGGGCAAAATTCTTTTTTATTATAAATAGTCAAAATAGCTTTGTCAATTCATACCTTTTCTTTTTAAAAGAGCTTTTAAATAATTTCACATGATCTTTACATGAAAATTCATTCTGCCTTCCACGTTCTTTACATTTTTTCCGGCTTCCTATATAATGATTCCAGAATTCCAACGAAAGGAAGTTATACAAATGAGTCAGTCATCATTCGGAAAAAAATTCGTGGTTACCACCTGGGGAGAATCTCACGGCAAGGCTATCGGTGCCGTTCTCGACGGCTGTCCCGCAGGTCTTTCTCTCTGCGAAGAAGATATCCAGGTTTTTCTTGACCGGAGAAAGCCCGGTCAGAGCCGTTATACAACTGCCCGTAAGGAAGGAGATCTGGTGGAGATCCTTTCCGGAGTTTTTGAAGGAAAGACTACCGGTACTCCAATTTCTCTTCTGATCCGCAATACAGATCAGCGTTCCAGAGATTACGGAAATATCGCATACTCCTATCGTCCCGGTCACGCAGACTTTACCTTTGACCAGAAATACGGATTCCGTGATTACCGTGGAGGTGGACGCTCCTCCGGAAGAGAAACCGCCGGACGTGTGGCAGCCGGTGCCATTGCCATCAAGCTGTTAAACGAACTTGGCATTACATTTACTACCTACGCAAGATCCATCGGTCCTGTAGAGATCCGGTCCTTCTCAGAAGAAGAGATCCGAAATAATGCACTCTGCATGCCAGATGCCGACGCAGCCGCAAAGGCATCTGCCTATCTCGAACAATGTCTGAACAGTCAGGACAGTGCTGGCGGCGTGATCGAATGCCGCATCAAAAACGTTCCTGCCGGTCTGGGCGATACGGTTTTTGACAAGCTGGATGCTACCCTCGCTCATGCGATCATGTCCATTGGTGCTGTAAAAGCTGTTGAGATCGGTGACGGCATCAATGTGACACGTCTTACCGGTTCCGAAGACAACGACGGTTTTGTACAGAAAGACGGCATTATTTCCAAAACCTCCAACCACGCAGGTGGTATTATGGGTGGTATGAGTGATGGCAGCGATATCATTCTCCGTGCACATATCAAACCAACTCCTTCCATCAGTCAGTCTCAATCTACTGTGACTAACACCGGAGAAAACCTGGAGCTTGAGATCAAAGGCCGGCATGATCCGGTGATCGTACCGCGTGCAGTAGTCGTTGTGGAAGCTATGGCAGCACTTACCATTACAGATGCACTTTTTAACAATATGAGTGCACGGATGGATCGTATCCACGAATTTTATCAGCGGTAATTTCACATTTTGACCTGTCAGATAAAAAATTATAAATGCGCAAAAAAACAGACTCAGGGAAAGTTCCTACTCGTCCCTGAGTCTGTTTTTGTCTGTCTGTGCAAGACTTACTTTGATCAATCCTGTTCTTAATCTAACTGCTCCCATGTATCCGGTACCGGCCAGATATGGATACAGTTCGGTGTCTCGATCTTTCTTGGTTTTTCGTTCATCATGATGATATTCTTTTCATAATCCACAGTGAAAACGGTAATACTGTTGCTGGCATGATTGGCAACAGCAATATGCTTGTTATCCGGGAAGATCATAAGATCCTTCGGGTAATCACCACTGATCGGAAGTGTAAATTTCTTGGTCAGAAGGCCTGTTTCCTGGTCTACTGCATACATAGTCACAGTATTTTCCCCTGCTGTTGTACAGAAAAGATATTTACCGTCCGCAGAAAGAGACATACCGGAAGCTGCGTTATGGAGCGCATCATTGGAATCCTCTTTTCCAAGAGTGGTAATGCTCTGAAGCAGCTGGAACTCCGGGTTCTTACCGCTTCCGTCATAGCTGTATACCTTCACCTCATTGCTGAGCTCAAAAAGAAGATATGCAAATCTTCCGTCATCACTGAAGCGGATGATACGAGGGCCGCTCTCTCTCGGGCAGCGAAGAATGTCAACCAGCTCCAGTTTGTCTTTCTTCTTATTGATACGATAGATCTTAACCTGATCGATACCATTATCTACCGCACAGAGATACTTATTATCCGGTGTCGGACGTACACAATTAACATGCGGACGGAAGTTACGCTCTGCCACGCTTCCAAGTCCCTTGTGGAAAACGCCGTCCATAACACTTCCCAGACGGCCGTCTTTATGTGTATGTACAACCGTTACCTTACCATCATGGTACCCTGCCACATAAAGATATCTTCCGTCCACATCTGTTGCAAGATAGCAGCCTCGCATTCCGTTGATATCCACACTGTTGAGGCGGGTAAGATCACCGTTCTTGTCTCTTTCAAATACAGCTACACCCTCATCCTCAATGGAATACAGATATTTACCGTTTTTTGATACTGCCAGATGAGAAGCATTGCTAACTTCCACTTCGCTTCGTTCTGTGAGTGTTCCTTTTTCTACATCTACATCGTATACCTGAATTCCCTTACTGGTTCCATGGGTATATGTTCCCACGTAAGCCACGTACTTCTTTTTTCCCATAAGTTCTGGCCTCCTGCTTTTTACATTGGTTACGTATTTTTGTGTTTATTTTATCACAAAGCTTCTGCAAGAACAAGTTACCATCCTGTTATCTTTTGTGCAATTTTTTATGCAAAGCTACCGTTCACTATGGCGTTCACACATAATCCACGCAAATGGATCGGCTCCTGCGCATCCATTACGCCTCTTTACAGATCTCCCAAAGCGCCTCTCATTGCTTCCAGAGTTTCATCAATTACTTCATCTGTATGCGCTGTGGAAAGGAACATCGCCTCAAACTGGGAAGGTGCAAGATGAATGCCTCGTTTCAGCATTCCCTTGAAATATTTTGCAAAAAGCTCCAGGTTGGATGTTTTTGCAGAAACATAGTCTTTTACCTCCTGGTCTGTAAAGAAAATACTTGCCAGAGAAGAATCATAGTTTACCTGATATGGAAGACCTTTTTCCTCCACGATCTTCTTCAAGCCGCCGTAAAGCTTCTCACCTTTGGCAGCCAGATCTTTGTAGATTTCCTGATGCTCATAGAGATATTTCAGCTGTGTGAAACCTGCAGCCATGGCAACCGGGTTTCCGCTTAAGGTACCTGCCTGGTATACAGGACCACACGGTGAGATCAGATCCATGATCTCCTTACGTCCGCCATAAGCGCCTACCGGCATTCCTGCGCCGATTATTTTCCCGTAAGTGACAAGATCCGGACGGATACCAAAATACTCTGCTGCTCCGCCAAAGGCAAGTCGGAAGCCTGTGATCACTTCATCAAAGATCAGCAGACAATTGTGCTCATCGCAAAGCTCACGAAGCCGCTTTAAGAAGCCTGGTTTCGGAGGAACCACACCCATGTTTGCTCCTACTGCCTCCACGATCACGGCTGCCACATTTCCCTCTTCCTGTTTGAGAAGTGCTTCCACACTGGCGGCATCATTGTAGGTAGCCGTCATGGTATCCTGTGTACAGCCCTTCGGAACACCGGCGCTATCCGGAATACCACTTGCCATGACACCGGAACCGGCACTTACCAGAAGGCAGTCACTGTGTCCGTGATAGCAACCTGCAAATTTGATGATCTTGTCTTTTCCGGTAAAACCTCTTGCTGCACGGATGGCACTCATAACAGCTTCTGTTCCTGAGTTTACCATACGGATCATATCTACATGTGGAATATGTTCACAGATAAATTCTGCGATCTCTACTTCGATTCCTGTAGCACAGCCAAAGCTCAGGCCATTTTCGCAGGCCTTGATCACACTCTCGCGGATCTCCGGGAAATTATGTCCCAGGATCATCGGGCCCCAGGAATCAATGTAATCCACATAACGGTTTCCATCTACATCATAGATGTAGCATTTATCTGCTTTTTCAATAAAACGAGGTGCCTCACCGATGGCTCCGTAAGATCTTACCGGGCTGTTTACGCCTCCCGGGATTCTTTTTACCGCACGCTCAAATAACTGTTCTGATCTTGTCATCAGCCGATCCTCCCTTCATCCATAAGTCTTGCCAGAAGCTCCGCATAATAGGTAAGATAGATCTGCGCACCGGAACGGAATGCTCCTGTAGCCATCTCACCCACGATCCTTTCTTCGTCGATCCAGCCGTTTGCAGCTGCTGCTTTTACCATTGCATACTCACCACTGACACTGTATGCGGCAACCGGAACGTTTGTGATCTCCTTTACCTGCCAGATCATGTCCTGGTATGCAAGAGCCGGTTTTACCATGATGATATCTGCACCCTCTTCCACATCTGCAAGTGCCTCTTTCAGCCCTTCTCTGCTGTTGTGAGGATCCATCTGGTAGCTTTTTCTGTCCCCAAAAGACGGAGCAGAATCTGCTGCCTCACGGAACGGGCCATAAAATGCAGAAGCATATTTTACTGCATAGGACATGATCGGTGTTGTATAATGTCCGGCCTTGTCCAGACACTGACGGATCGCTGCAACACGACCATCCATCATATCAGACGGAGCAACCATATCTGCACCTGCCTCCACGTGGGAAAGTGCTGTTTTTGCAAGAAGCTCCAGCGTCTTGTCATTGTCCACATCATGACCGCAGAGAACGCCGCAATGGCCATGGGAAGTGTACTCACACATACATACATCTGTTACATAATAAAGCTCCGGAAATTTCTCTTTTGCAATGCGAAGAGCTCTCTGAACGATCCCCTCCGGATCATAGGCACCGCTGCCCACTTCATCCTTATGGTCAGGAATACCAAAAAACATCACACTGCCTACACCGGCTTTGGAAAGCTGCTCCAGTTTATACGGAAGACGGTCCAGGCTGTAACGGTACTGCCCGGTCATGGACGGAATTTCTTCTTCCTTATTTTCTCCTTCCATTACGAACATAGGATACATAAGAGAAGATTTATCCATTCTTGTCTCACGTACCATCTTACGAAGGTTTTCGCTACCTCTTAATCTTCTTGGTCTTTTTGTCAGTTCCATGATCATTCGCTCCTTTTCATATCCTCCACCAGCTTGACAAGACTGTCAATGGTGGCTTTTTCTGACATATATGCTTTCATTCCAAAACTCTCAGCAGCCGCCTTCGTCTGTCTGCCGATGCAGGCCGCCTTAACCTTTGAATAATCCAGTCCTTTTGTTCCCTCTACAAATCCCTTCACAGTGGAGGCACTTGTAAACACCGCACAGCTGATCTGTCCTGTTTCAAATTCCTTCTTCTCATCGATGAGCTGGCTCTTTTCGTAAAGAGTCTGATAGGTCGGAACATCCTCGACCACAGCGCCTGCCTGTGCAAGAAATGCGGTGAGCTTTTCATTGCCCTTTTCTGCCCGCGGGATAAGTATCTTTTCTCCACCGGAAAGAAGCTCTGAAAGTTCCTTTCCAAGAGTATCCCCGTCATATACCGACGGCACAAAATCTGCCAGCAATCCTCTTTCCTGCAGGGCCTTTTTTGTTCCCTCCCCGATCACGGCCAGACGGGCATTTCCCATGGCACGGATGTCTTTTCCATGGCGGATCAGTTCTTCAAAAAATACCCTTACACCTGTAGGGCTGGTAAATACAAGCCACTGATATTCCTCCAGGTGATCCAGCGCTTTATAGAGACGGCTCTGGTCTTCCATGGGGACAGTACGGATCGCCGGAAGCTCCAGAACCTCCGCGCCTTTTTCACGAAGCTTGTCCGCAGTTCTGGAAACAAGCTCTTTCGGTCTTGTGACAAGGACCTTCCATCCTGAAAGCGGCAGTTCTTCATACCAGCCAAACTTCTCTGCCAGTGTACATACCTTACCCACCACAATGATCGCCGGTGTCTCGATCCCCTGGCGTTTCACCTCTTCTTCCAGGGTAGAAACTGTTGCTACGATCCGTTTCTGACCTGCTGTAGTTCCCTTCTGCAGGATCGCCGCAGGCATGTCCTTTTCCATTCCTGCACCTATCAGACCCTCGCAGATATCCGGAAGTGCGGACACGCCCATCAGAAATACAAGCGTTCCCTTTGTATCAACAAGTGCCCGGAAGTCTATATCATATTCTTCTCCGGCCCTCTTATGTCCTGTAATGATGTGGACTGAAGAACAGAAATCCCTGTGTGTTACCGGAACCCCGTTATATGCCGGTACTGCAATGGAGGAAGTAACACCCGGAACAACCTCATAAGGGATCCCATTCTCCCGAAGAAGCTCCAGCTCCTCTCCTCCTCTTCCAAAGAGGAATGGATCTCCGCCTTTCAGGCGCACCACACGAAGACCCTTCTGTGCCTCCTCAAGAAGTACCTGATTGATATTTTCCTGACGCATGATATGGTGACTGGCACGTTTGCCTACATTGATCAGCCTGGCATTTTCCGGGATTCTTGACAGAACTCCCTGACCTACCAGACTGTCATAGACGACCACATCTGCCTGTTCCAGCACTTTGAGGCCTTTTAATGTAAAAAGGCCGATATCGCCAGGACCCGCTCCTACCAGCCATACTTTTCCTGTTTTCATCTGTTTTCTCCTTTTTTCCGAAGAGTTTCTGCCAGTTCCCTGCCTAAGCTTTCCGCATCTGCCTTATTGCCACGCAGTGTTCCTGTTACATAGGAACCGTCTTTTTCATTATAATAAAGCCCTCTGAGATAGATCTCATCCCCGAGAATTTCCGCATGGGCAGCCACCGGAGAAGAGCATCCTCCATCCAGGAGCTTTACAAAAGCACGCTCCGCACTTCCCGCGGTCCAGGCATCCTTATCACAGTAGCCCTCCAGGAAATCATAAGCTTCCCCTTTTCTTCCCTGTACAGCAAGGATTCCCTGACCAGCAGCCGGAATGATCTCATCTGCTGTAAAATACCGGTTGATCCTGGATTCCAGTCCAAGTCTCTTAAGGCCGGCAGCAGCCAGGATCAATGCACTGTACTGTCCTTCATCCAGCTTCCGGAGCCTTGTCTGAAGATTTCCGCGGATACTTCTGACATCCATATCCGGATACAGTTTTTTAAGCTGTAAGGTTCTCCTTAAGCTGGAACATCCAAGGGGCTTGCTTTTATCAAGTTCAGAAGCTCCCTCAGGAAGAACCAGTACGTCTCTCGGATCTTCTCTTTTGGAAAAAGCCAGAAGCGGCAGCTCCTCCGGAACCTCCATAGGCATATCTTTCAGGCTGTGTACAGAAAGAATACTTCTTCCATCTATCAGTGCTTTATCCAGCTCCTTTACAAAAAGCCCTTTTCCGCCAACCTTATCCAGTGTACGGTCCAGAATGATATCCCCGGTAGTTTTCATAGTGAGGATTTCCACTTCCAGATCCGGATTTTTTTCTTTTATGTAGTCACGGACCATTTCGCTCTGCAGCACTGCAAGCTTACTCTCTCTGCTGCCGATCACGATCTTATCTCTCTTCATCTTCATCCTGCTCTCCCAATACTTTTTCCAGCGCATTCTGGATCTCTTCCCTTACACGCTTTGCTTTTTTGTGATCCAGTCCGCTGGCTGTAACTCCAACTACCATTTCATCCCGCATATATACGCCTGGGAAATAAAAATCACAGGCTTCCCGGTCGGAGGCTACATTAACATAAATGCCCTCCTCCTTACAGACACGGTGGATCTCATCATTCAACTTCCAGTCATTGGTGGCTGCGATCACCATATATGCATTGGCAAAATCAGAACGTTTCACGGGACGGATATACAGAGTCACGGTTCCTGCTTTCCCGAGATCCATAAGCTCCTGGGTCACTTTTGTAGCCACTACCGTGATATTTCTTGTAAATTTCAGAAGAGTTTTTATTCTTCTGGTAGCAATATTACCACCACCTGCCACAACGATATTTTTATCGGACAGGTCTATAAACATGGGGAAATAAGGTTTATTCTTCATAAAGTTTCTCCAGTCCTTCCACACATTCCAGAAAAGCATCCTGGTTCAGACTATCCCGAAGCCCGAAGATCAGCTTGTTCACAACCTTTCCGGCTGCAGTATCCACTGCTTTTTTCAGGTTTTCTCTGTCTGAATCCTCCATAGGAGTTTTCCGGAAGATTTTTTCGATCCTCAGGTTCAGATCTTCCACAGCATCCGCTTTGATCTCCTGGATGCGCGGGATGATATCACGACCTTCCAGCCACTGGAAAAATTCGTTCATCTGGGCCTTCACAATGGCTCCTGCTGCTTCCAGGTTATCTGCAAGTTCCTTCGGTGTCTCGCCGGTTCGGAAGCTGTCCATATCATAAAGTGTGATGTTATCTTTTTTTCGGATCTCCGGATCAATATCTCTTGGAACTGCCAGATCGATAAGGATCATAGGTCGTTCCACACGTACATCCTCAAACAATTCTTCCGTCAGTGTATAATTGGGGCTTGCTGTTGCGCTGACCACCAGGTCACACTCCGGCAGATAATCCATTCTCTCACCATAATTGATCCTGCTGCATCCAACAGGAATGCTCACAACACCACTTCTATACTGACGGATCGTAACCGTCACATCCGCTCCTGCTTCACGCAGTGTCTGGGCAGCCATCTTCCCCATCTCACCGTTTCCGATCACCATACAGACTTTATTGCGAACATGATAACCGCCCTCTTCCAGAAAACGGATGGCCTGATGGATCACAGAAGGATTTCCATGGGAAAACGGCACTTCCGTTTTGATCTTCTTGCCTGCAGTTACCGCCATACGGAAAAGCACCTCCAGAACACTGTCTGTGGTAAACTCATCCCTTGACATACTCAACGCATCTTTTACCTGGGTCAGAATCTGATCTTCCCCCAGGATCTGGGATTTCAGTCCACTGGTAAGATAAAAAAGGTGCTCCACCGCCTCTTCGTTTTCTCTGCTGGTAAAATACTTCTGGTATTGTTCTCCCTGCACACCTTTCAACGAGCAGAGCCACTGATACAGGTCCGGCTTCTCCTCATCTGCAGTACTTACCCACAGTTCCAGCCGGTTACAGGTCGACAGAATAATACACCCGCAGATCCCAGCTTCTTCTTTCAGCCTGCGCAGCGCCTCTCCGGTATTTTTACGGGTAAAAGCAAACTGCGCTCTGACATCTACAGGTGCCATATTATGATCGATTCCAATCATGAATATACTCATGTCCTACGTTTCTCCTTTGTTTCCACAATCTTTTATTATGATAAACATTTCCGTAAGGAAAGTCAACTACGATTGACAATGTCAGCCCTCCCTTTTATAATATCTTATGGTAGAAATTGCGGATCATCTTTATATTCCAGCGGAGAAATATAAAGAGTTTATCATAATCACCATAATTATCAGGATGGAGGAAATCCCCGTATGAACTCAGCTTCAAAAAAAGCGATCCTAGTAGTAAGTTTCGGCACAAGCTATGAAAACACCCGTAAGCTTACCATCGAGGCCATCGAGCACGATATTGCCGATGCATTCCCGGCCTGTCCCACCTACCGTGCATGGACAAGCAAAATGATCATTGCCAAACTGAAAAAGCGGGACGGTCTTACGATCCACACGGTAAAGGAGGCTCTGGAACAGATGCTTCTGGATGGTATCACCGATGTGATCGTACAGCCGACTCATGTGATCAACGGTATCGAAAATGATCAGATGAAAGCCGATGCGCTTTCTTTTCGTGACCGTTTTTCCAGTATTGTTTTCGGAAATCCTCTTCTCACAACAGAAGAAGATAACCAGGCGATCGTCCGGGTAGTTGCAGATGAATTCCGGGACATGGATCCGGACACTGCACTTGTACTGATGGGACATGGAACAGAACACTACGCAAACACGGTTTACGCTGCTTTGGATTACCGTTTTAAAGATACCGGACATAAAAATATTTTTCTTGGAACTGTAGAAGCCTATCCGGCCCTGGACTCCCTTCTCCGGGCTGCCGACAGCTTTCATCCGAAAAAGATCGTGCTGGCGCCTTTCATGATCGTAGCCGGCGACCATGCACAGAACGATCTGGCCGGTGCAGATCCGGACTCCTGGATGAACCGTCTTTCTTCCGAAGGATATGAAGTCACCCCTGTACTGAAGGGACTTGGAGAATATCCCCAGGTCAGGCAGATCCTTGTGGAACATGTACAGCAGGCCATGAACGTTTCGGTCTGACAGAGATCAGATGATCCATATATCCCTCATAAAAAAACTGCACCGTGATCCATCCCAGGATCTTCCGGTGCAGTTTTTTATTTTTTATGAAATTACTTGAAGTTCTGAAATTCCTGTTATTTATGCCATCAGTTCATCCAGTTTTGTCTTTACAGCAAGGATAAACTCTTTGCTGTTCAATACCTGTACCTCTTTCAGGGAAGTGATCAGTGCAAGATCCTTGGTCATCTTTCCGCTTTCAATGGTATCCAGTGTTGCTTTTTCCAGTTTTCCTGCAAAATCAGCAAGTGCTTCATTTCCGTCCAGCTCGCCTCTCTTGCGGAGAGCTCCTGTCCATGCAAAGATCGTTGCAACGGAGTTTGTGGATGTTTCTTTTCCCTCAAGATGACGATAATAGTGTCTCTGAACTGTTCCGTGGGCAGCCTCATACTCAAAATATCCCTTCGGGGATACTAGTACAGAGGTCATCATGGCAAGAGAGCCAAATGCGGAAGATACCATGTCGCTCATAACATCTCCGTCATAGTTCTTGCATGCCCAGATAAAACCGCCATCTGCCTTCATAACACGGGCTACGATATCATCGATCAGACTGTAGAAATAGGTCAGGCCGGCTTCCTCAAATTTATCCTTAAACTCTGCATCAAAGATCTGCTGGAAAATCTCTTTAAATCTTCCATCGTATGTTTTGGAAATGGTATCCTTGCTTCCAAACCATACATCCTGCTTTGTGTCCAGTGCATAATTAAAGCAGCTTCTCGCAAAGCTCTTTACGGAATCATCAAGATTATGCATGCCACGGAGAACACCTGCTCCATCAAAATGCTGGATCAGCTCCTTACGCTCTTCTCCGTCTTCGCCCTCAAATACAAGATATGCATCTCCCGGCTTGTCAATATAAAATTCTGTATTCTTATAGATATCTCCATATGCATGACGTGCAAGTGTGATCGGTTTCACCCAATTCTTTACACATGGCTCGATTCCCTTTACAACGATCGGCGCACGGAATACAGTTCCATCAAGAATGGCACGGATCGTTCCGTTTGGACTCTTGTACATTTTTTTCAGGTCATACTCTTCCATTCTGGCTGCGTTTGGCGTGATCGTGGCACATTTTACGGCTACTCCGTATTTCTTGGTTGCTTCTGCTGCATCAATGGTAACCTGATCATCTGTCTCATTTCTGTGCTCAAGACCAAGATCATAATATTCTGTATTCAGTTCCAGATACGGTGTGAGAAGTTCATCCTTGATGATCTGCCACAGGATACGTGTCATCTCGTCTCCGTCCATCTCAACTAAAGGTGTCTGCATTTTGATTTTTTCCATATTATTTTCTCCTTTTGAGGTTTATTCTCCTGTTCGGATTCCAGGTGCTCTTTCCTTTAGAATCTTTCTTCAGCACTTTTACTGTACATTGTACTCATATTTTCCGGTTCCGTCAACGCTTTTGTGCTTTACCACACTATGTTTATAAGAATTGTATAATAATTCAGCCTGCCAACAGTTTTTCACAGTTAAATTTTCCCCATCCCTGCTGATTTCTGGGAAGTCCCATATCTTCTGCATTTTCTCTTAACAACATCTTTACCTCTACATTAGAAAGCCGGGGATCTTTTTCCAGAAGGCAGGCGATCCCTCCTGACACCAGAGGCGTCGACATGGAGGTTCCGCTTTTGAGCCCATATGAGTACGGCAGTCCCGGTGCACAGGCAATGACCTGGCTTCCCGGCGCTACCAGATCCGGTTTGCACACACAGTCAAAAGTAGGGCCTCTTCCGGAAACTGCCTTTCTGCCATTCAGCATATCACTGGAGCCTACGGTAATGATTTTCCGGCTGCTTCCCGGTGCTGTTACCGTGCCGGCCCCCGGTCCCTGATTTCCTGCTGCAGCTACCACCACAAATCCCAGATCCCAAAGTTTTTCCACTCCTTCAAGAAGATCTGTCTGTTCCTTATGATCCCGGGATGTTGTTCCCACTGAAATATTAACGATACGGATATGATAAATGCTTCCAAACTCCATGATCCACCGAAATGCCCGCATCACATCCTCCCTGCTTCCGTTCCCGAAACGATCCAGAACCTTCAGAGCAGCGATACTGCAGCCAGGTGCAGCCCCTTTATATTTTCCACCTGATGCAGTTCCGTCCCCTGCAAGGATCCCGCTGACATGAGTCCCATGTCCGTTATCATCATATGGGCTGCGTCTGACTCCTGTAAAATCACGAAACACGGAAATACGGCTGCCAAAATCTATATGAGGAAAAATACCGGTATCCAGAACCGCCACGCCTATCCCTTTTCCTGTATACATCCTTTTATACCTTTCCAAAGCTCTCCCGCCGGACATCTGACCTTTCTTTAGCTTATTCTGCGGACATCTTTCCCGCTACTCGTTTTATATAAAAAGACCCCGGGATCTTACATCTGAATCCCCGGGATCTTTGCTGTATATTTTATTTAGTTTCCTCTTCCTGTACGGAAATTAACTGTTTTCTGGATCTGATTGTCCATTCCGTAGCTGTAGCTTCCATAAACTCCGGTATGCCAGCCCTTAGCCTGTCCTTCCGGGTCATAATGAAGTCCGTTTATGATCACCCAGCTATGTCTTGTAAAACCATCTCCAGCTCCATCTCTGGTTCCCGGAACACGACCGCATACCACATATGGATCATATCCGATCTCTCTTGCCAGTGCGGCAAATGCACAGGCATAGCCATAACAGTTTCCCTTTCCTGTAGCAAGCGTTCTCCACGCAGTCATTCTCCACCAGTCATTCTGATTTAAATTCGGATAATAGGCAGATGAATAATAGGTATTATTTATCACATAACTCCAGCACGCCTGCAGCTTCTGGCTTTTGGACATTCCACTTCTTGTAATATTTTGGACCACGCCTATACAATGCAGCTTCAGGCTGCGCATATCATTTTTTACAGCCTGCCCCTTTCCGTTAAACCGGATTCCCTCCAGAGTACGGTTTTTGTAAAAACGTCCCCAGGAATCCGCATAGTAAAGATTTCTATCCGGAAGGCACAGCCAACCCTTTGAAGGATTTCCATATTTATTTACGTAATAGGAATATTTTCCTACATTTACGATACGTGACGTCTTTCCGTTCAAAAGGCGTCCTGCAGTATCAAACACATAGATCCTGGAACCGATCTTGTTATGGTAAGTTAACGCATAATATTTAGGCCCGAAATAATACCGTTTTCCCTTTACGGTCTTCCATTGGTTTCTGATCTTTCTGCCCTTGGTGTAGTAGTAATATTTTCCTTTTTCTCTGTAGAGACCGGTTTTCTTCTTTACAGTTGCCGTAGTAGTTGCTGCCTGCGTCTCACAGGTTACGGAAACCGTGCAGATCTGCACCGCAAAAAGCATGACCATCGCCATAAAAAACAATTTTAATCTTTTCATACGTATCTTTCCTTATCGTTCATTCTAATCAATACTCTTCGTATCTCACACTTCCGTCAGAATAGGTGATCTCATAGTAGCCATGACCACTTCCGTCACAGTCATCATAGGCCTGACGGCTAACTTCGGTAGGTTCTGATGCTGCTGCCTCTGCTGCTGCCTGTGCCTCTGCTGCTGCCTGTGCCTCTGCCGCTGCCTGTGCGTCTGCCGCTGCTTGTGCGTCTGCCGCTGCCTGTGCGTCCGCTGCTGCCTGCGCGTCTGCCGCTGCCTGCGCGTCTGCTGCTGCCTGTGCCTCTGATGCCGCTTTTGCCTCTGCCACTTTTTTCTCTTCAGCTGCTTTCTGCTCTGCTACCAGCTTGTCGATCTCATCTTTATTGGAAGTGAAGTATGTATGTGCCGCATATCCCTTAACACCATCTCCTTCAACCTTCAGCCATCCAGGGCATACACCGGTTACCTTGAACTCGGTTCCAAGAGATGTTACTTTCAGGGATTTTGATTTTGTATCCGCTTTTTCACGGATATTTACATTGGATTTTGCATAGGTAGTGGCAGCTTCTTCCAGCTCAGTCTCCTTCGCATCTTCCAGCGCTTCCTGAGATTTTCCTTTTTCATCTGTATAGGAAATATAAAGGATCTCATACTCATTATAAAAAACAGGTTCTTTCCAGTCATCCGGTGTCACATTCCGGAAGGTATGCTCTGTACCATCTTTCATGGTGATCACTAGATCCTGACCTGCCGCATCCTTGGAGTCTTTCTTTTTGCTGTCATCCTCTTTTGCATCCTGAAGCTCTGCGGATTTCACCTCAAGTCCGCTCTGATTTTTTACTGTAAGCTCTCCGATCTGAAAATCCTCTGCGGTCTCTTTTTCTTCTGCGGAATCTTTATCGCCAGTTTTCTCTGCGGTTTCCTCCTTTGTCGTTGTCTCGTCTGCAAAAGCAGCTGTCGGTGCCCCCAGACACATCGCTGCGATCAATGCTGCCCCTAAAAGCACCTGTACTGTTTTTTTTCTCATTTCTTATATCCTCCTTTATAGTGTCAGTCCGCCTATTATACGGGCTGAATCTTTGTTGCCTGTAAGAATTTCGATCTGATTTCCGTCTGCTGCAAGAAGTGAACGGTCCAGATATAAGCAAAAACCGCTGCTGTCCGTTTTTCCATCTTCTGTGGAAACATCCATCGGAAATGCTTCATAAATCTTATCATGGTTCAATCTTATATAAATCCTGCTGTCTATATCCAGATATTTTTCTTCAATACAACCTGTGATCTTTTCCAGATTTCCCTGGATCTCGCACTGAACTGCTCCGGCACCGGCAGGAACCGTATCTTCTTCCGTAACATTCACCTGACACTCCGGTCCTTCCATGATCGGCGGTGACTGTGCCATTTCCGGGAGAAAACGCTCTGCCCGTTCCACGATCACAGTATCTGCATTCTTCTCATCCACTTCACTCATCTGGTAAGGTACTCCTCTGGAAAAATACGCACTGGAATAAGCATCTGCCATAAACGGAAGCAGTGCATTACCAAAAGAATCACGGAACATGACCAGACTTCCTTCCTTCACAGGATTTACCGTTGTGATCTTCGGATCAAAATTACTTACCACTTCTCCCACATAGGCAAATGTTGTCTGTCTGTCATAATAAACTTCCTCTTCCGGTGTCGTTGCAAGAGGATACAGCATCTCATCCAGATCTCCTGTGAAATCTGTTTTTATAGTATAGGGTTCCTCCTTATAGGAAACATGCTCCTTTTTCAGAGAAGACAGCAATGTTTCCGCCGCAACTGCAGCACCCTTGTTGTTCCAGTGTGAATCTCTTTTGTGATAAAGAACTTCTTTCTCTTCTGAAAGAGTCTCATACAGATCTCCGTAAGAAACCTGCTCCTGCCTGAGATATTTCTGAAGATTAACAAGGTTTTTGTCCGATGATACCTTCAGGCTGTCATAGTACGGCATGTTCTCTCCATAGAGTGAGTTTTTATTAGGTGCCACAGTAAAAAGAAACTGCACACCTTTTTCATTCAATGTCTCCTGCATCATGGCCAATGTATGTGCAATATTAAAAAGGCTTCTCTCGGAAAGAAGCTCCTCTCCAAGATAATCCTCCAGCGAATCCTTATAATAAAGCCAGTTATCGGTTCCCTGGATCACACCATCTGCAGTAGATACTCCGAAAATCTTCCCGTTCAGAAGGGCATTTGCCGTTACCAGCTCATTTCGAAACGCAAAATGTTCCTGAAAATATTCGCCTGCTTCCGGCAGCCAACGGGTATTGATCTCGTTTTCTTTTTTCAGTTCAGGAAACTCAGCCAGTCTTCGGTTTTCAGACGATGCTTCCTGCTTTGTCACCGCCATCCCCAGAGATGGCACAAGACAAGCTGCAAAAAATGCAGTAATATAAAGCACCTGCAATTTTTTCATGTTTTCTGCCTCCTCTTAAAATCGAAAATAGATGAACGGATTATAGGTTCCGCCGGCAAGGCTCAATACACAAAGCGCAAAACCAGCCAGACTTAATACATAGGTAAAGCCTTCATACCATTTATACTTTTTCAGCATGCTGTTTACCGGAACTGCTGCGACCAGTGCCGCTGCCAGCGTTACAAGATATACCGGTGTCAGCTGCTGCAGTGTAAGGCTCATTGCGGAAGCCTTCCATCCAAAATCCGTAAACATTTCTCTGATCCAGAAGCATCCCTGCTTCATAGTGTCCGCACGGAAAAACACAAAGCCAACACAAACTACCAGAAGTGCATAGACATGCTGAAAAAAGCTCTTGAGTTTTCCGCCCTTTTTCCCGATAAATGGGATATACTCTTCCAGCATCAGGAAAAAGCCATGATAAATTCCCCAGAACAGAAAATTAAAGGAGGCACCATGCCAGATACCTGTACACACAAAAACGATCATTTTATTGACCACTGTACGGAATTTCCCTCTGCGGTTTCCCCCTAACGGAATATACAGATATTCCTTAAACCATCCTGAAAGAGACATATGCCATCTTCTCCAGAATTCACGGATACTGGCAGAAATATAAGGATAATCAAAATTCTCATGGAAATGAAATCCAAACATCATTCCGAGTCCCAGCGCCATATCACTGTAGCCGCTGAAATCAAAATAGATCTGCAGCATATAGGAAACTGCGCCCAGCCAAGCACCCGGACCAGTGATTCCGGTTGCTGCCGCACCAAAGAGATTATCCGCCACAAGTCCCATTGTGTTGGCGATAAGAATCTTTTTACTCAAACCTGCAATGAAACGCCGGATTCCTTTTCCGATTTCCTCCGGTGTCTGCTTACGATTATTGATCTCCGCCTCCACATCATGATACTTGACGATAGGTCCCGCGATCAGCTGTGGGAAAAATGAGATATACAGAAGCACCTTTCCGAAATTCTTCTGAACCGAAGCATCTCCCCGATAAACATCGATCACGTAGGAAAGTGCCTGAAAAGTAAAAAACGATATTCCGATCGGCATCCGGACATGCGGAACCGGAATTCCGGCACCGGTAACAGAATTAAATGTCTCCACCAGAAATCCGGAATATTTAAAGATCACAAGAAGACCGAGATTTATCACCACAGCCAATGTCATTGTGAGCTTACGGATCTTCGGACATTCCCCTGTCAGACGCGCTAAAATATAGTTGCCCGCCGATGAAGCAACCAGTAATATTACATAAATCGGTTCTCCGTATGCATAAAAGACCAGACTTGCCACTACAAGCAAAAAATTTTTGGCCCGCATCCCAGGTAAAAGGAGATGCAGACAAAAAGCAGCCGGAAGAAATACACACAGAAATACCATTGAACTGAAAACCATAATTCTATTTATTTATCGGTCTGGCGAATCTTATTTGCTGATCACGTCCAGTACGATTTCCTTCCCTTTTTTGTCTTTGTATGTATTGACCCAGAATCTTGTGTATTCCAACAGATATTCCTGTCCGTCACCATAACAGCCATCTGTCTTTCTGGTACGAAGAGGTCTGCCAAGGGCTTTCCGCAGTGCTGCAGAACTCTTTTCTCTTACAAATGCTTTCCTTAATCTTGAAGATGTTCTGGCATCGTATACACCGGTTTTTGTATTAAAAGCATAAAATCCGGCTCTGGACTGTCCATATGCGGAATAATAAACGCCTTTTACCATCTGTGCATACCGGTTAAATCCATAGTATTTCCCGCCGATCTTTTTTACAAGGAGATAGTTCTCCCCGAAGAATGTTCCACCTTTATAAGCCTTTCCGGTGTTGGAAAAATAGTATCTGTATGTCATTTTTTTGCCGGTAGTCTTATTAGCGACAGTCACGGTTTTCCATGTATTCTTTACTTTTTTTCCCTTCACATAATAGTAGTATTGTCCGCCCTCTTTTTTGAGACCGTTTTTTACCTTGGCTGCCTTGGCTGTAGATGCTGCCTGTACAGTCTGAACCGCAATAAGCGGTTCAGCTGCCGGTATCTGGAGCATCATCAGACAAAGTACTGCTGCCAGGATCTTCTTTGTCCACTTTTTCATGATCTGCTCCTGTTCTTTAGAGAACGATATCTTCTTTTCCTTCAGTTTTATAGTATTTTTTCATGGATGAAGATTTCTGCATATAATATTTAACATCTTTTCTGGATTTGTTTCCTGCTGCATTTGCATCAAATGTATACCAGGTATTTCCAATCTTGATCTCTGTCCATCCATGTGGCTGCCATTTATTTTTATTAAATACATTACTTTTTCCCCAGCATACACGGACCGGAAGTCCTGTTGCACGTTTAGCCTGTACTGCAAAGGCTGATGCAACACCGTAGCAGTTTCCTTTTTCCATTCCCATGGTCAGATATGCAAACATCTGGCTTTTACCTTTTGTAAACTGCAAAGGTTTTCCGTCAAAGCCCTTCATTCTCATATATCCGTATTTTTTGGAATAGTTAAACAATTTCTGAAGAGCCGTTTTTTTCTGCGCAGTTGTAGTCAGACTTGCAGAAATCTTCTGGCTGCGAAGCACTGAATCTGTCATCTTGATCAGTTCTGCATTTGCTTTTTTGGATTTCCCAGTGTATTTTCCGTTGGAAGCAAACTGCATGGTTTTGTAGGTATTTCCGGATTTTACTGTATACCATCCGGTCTTTCTTGCACCATTCGAGCCTAAATAATATATCGCACCATTGATCTTTTTTAATTTGTTGGTAACTTTTTTACCTTTGATGTAGTAATAATACTGACCGCCCTCTTTTTTCCAGCCATTTTTAACAGCTGCTTTTGCGGTTGTTGTGGTTGCTGTTGTTGCCGCCTGCGCACACACTGTGCCAAATGTCAGGCAAAACAGCATTGTGATCATGAGAACAAGCTGTGCGAATCTTCTCTTTTTCATGGTTTCTTTTCCTCCTGTTTTAAAAATCTTCATACCCGGTGATAATTATAGCATTGCTCTGATTTTCTTGCAATATAATGTATAAAATACATTATCTCCTCCAATACTTAACATATCTGAAAAATAAAGGAGGTTTTTCTATGCTTCTCTTTTTTCTTGTATTCTTCGGACTCCAGATCTTTGTTCTTTTCTGCTGTGCCGCTGCAGGAAATGACGCCGCTTCCCAGGAACTATCTGACCAGGAACAGCTTCAGTTTATCGCAGAATGGAAAAAACAACATCAAAAAAAGGACGTCTGCTGAAGAACGTCCTTTTTGCTTTGCAATTCTATTCTCCATTCATATGATGATACACACCAGTCCGCCTTTGCTGTCATTTACGATCTTCTTCATAGTATCCTGAAGCTTCACCTGACTTTCTTCGCTGATCATGGCCAGCTTGTTCCGGATTCCGTCTTCCACCAGCTGCTGGATGGATTTTCCGAAAATATTGGTCTCCCAGATACTTTCCCCTCGCTCCGGGCTTTCTCTGATATACTTTATCAGGTCCTCCGCCTGCTGTTCTGTACCAACGATCGGAGCGATCTCCGTTTCGATTCCCGCCCGGATCATATGAATGGACGGACTTTTTGACCGGATCTTTACTCCGAATTTATTTCCCTGACGGATCACCTCAGGTTCCTCAATAGTGATCTCGGAAAGCTCAGGCACCACAACCCCATACCCTGTTCCTTTTACCGCTTCCAGGGCAGCCTGGACTTTTACAAATTGTTCCTTCATACCGGCAAGCTCTTTTATGGTCTGGATCAGTTCATATTCGCTTTCCATGGATATCCCGCTCATTTCACTGAGCATCTGATAATAATAAATGTCTTTTACTGCGATCCGGATACGGACTTTTCCATCGGAAAGACTGACCTGCTCAAGCAATGTATCTTCCACATATGGACTTTCCAGATATACTGATTCTCTGCTTACATCACGCACATGAGTAAGTTTGGTCATCTTTTCCCGAATCTCATTTAACAGAGCCGCCTTTACCTCATGTTCCGGAGAAAGCATCTCCACCCATCTGGGAACAAAAAGCTCTATCTCACTGACCGGGAATTCATAAAGGATCTTCTCCAGGATTCTGGTCACATCCTCTTTTCGAAGCTGTTCACAGTTGACTGCCAGAACGGATACTCCAAATTTCTCTTCCAGATGTTTTACAGTTTTTCCGGTTTCCTCACTGTAGGGAGTCTGGGAGTTTACCAGGATCAGAAAGGGTTTTCCCTGGACTTTCAGTTCTTTTATGGTCTGTTCCTCTGCCGGGATAAAATTTTCTCTGGGAATCTCCCCGAAGCTTCCGTCTGTTGTGACTACAATCCCAATGGTGGAATGCTGGCTGATCACTTTTTCCGTTCCAATGCGGGCTGCATCATGGAACGGGATTGCTTTTTCCTGCCAGGGAGTTTTGACCATCCGCTCCCTGCCTTCTTCCACATTTCCAGATGCATCCTTTACCAGAAAGCCCACACAGTCAATAAGCTTCACCCGGATCTTCTGGTTTTCCCCTATGGATACCTCCACCGCTTCTTTTGGAATGAATTTTGGTTCTACGGTTGTGATCATTTTCCCGGCACCACTGAGCGGCAGTTCATCCTGAAGCTCTGCTCTTTTCCCCTCACTAAGCGCAGGCAGTGCCACCAGCTCCATGAATCTCCGGATAAATGTGGATTTTCCTGCACGGACCGGTCCCACAACCCCTATGTAGATATCCCCGCCCGTCCGCGCCTGGATATCACGGTAAACCTGAAAGTTTTCCATATAAAAAAGCCTCCCTGCATATACTGGCCTGTAAGTTCCGGGAAACATCTTAAAAAAGACAGTTCCCGCATACCACAGTATATGCCCGGAAGGCTTCTTATATGCTGCTGTTCACCGGGAACAGCAGCTCTTTGTATTCCTCACATCAGTCTTTAATATAAAACTCATTATGAAGCAGATGATGCTCCTTGCCCTTGAGGAGTCCCTCATAAAGCTCCAGAACCAGTGGGTTCTCATCGGATTTCTTGATGATCATGGTATTGTCTGCATTGTACAAACCTCTTGCTCTGGCTGCCTTGGTTCTGTCACCGGATCTGGTCGGCTGACCTCCACCCATAATACATCCACGGCGGCATGCCATAACCTCGATCAGATGATAGTTTGCCTCACCGTTCTTCACACGTTCCATAACGGTTCTTGCATTTGCAAGGCCGCTGGCAACACATACATTGATATCCATTCCCTTGTACGGTACGGTAAATTCCTTGATTCCCTCTTCACCACGAACACCGCACTCTGCAATCTCATGCATGGCTTCCTTGCTGTGATCCGGGCTCAGTCTTCGAAGAACTGCCTCGGTAACACCACCGGTAACACCGAAGATAACGCCACCGCCGGAACCAAATCCAAACGGCATATCGCATGCTTCCGGATCCAGTGTTGCAAAATCAAGACCAAAGTTATCGATCATGCGGAGAAGCTCTGTGGTTGTGATAACGATATCGGTATCCTGCTCGCCATCGGTAAAGCTGTTCGGGCGGATTGCCTCTGCCTTCTTGGCTGTACATGGCATAATGGAAACCATAACGGTCTTCTTGCCTGCTGCATGCTCCGGATCACGGAAGTATTCCTTGATAACCGCAGACATCATTCCCTGTGGGGAACGGCAGGTAGAAATGTTCGGAACATATTCCTTATACTGATCTGTGATGAACTTCACCCATGCAGGACAGCAGGAGGTCAGAAGCGGAAGGTTCTCACCCTTCTCCACTCTGTTTAGGAACTCCTTGGTCTCTTCCATAATAGTAAGATCGGCGCTGAATGTGGTATCGTATACTTCATCAAAGCCCATTCTGTGGAGTGCGTTGACGATCTTGCCCATAACGCTCCTGCCCTTTGTGAGGCCGTAGTGATCACCAACTGCTACACGGACTGCCGGCGCGATCTGGGCAACCACACGGGTATCCTTGTCCGCAAGTGCATCCCAAACCTCATCCATATGTGTACGAATGGAGATGGCTCCTGTCGGACAGTAAACACGGCACTGACCACAGTTTACACACTGTGTCTCAGCAATCTTTTTATTGAATGCAGGCATAACCATGGCCTCTGTTCCACGGAATGCGAATCCAAGAGCTCCGATTCCCTGAAGTTCCTCGCAGGCACGTACACAGTTGCCGCAGAGGATACATTTGTTCGGATCACGGATGATGGACGGTGAACTGTCATCGATCTCGTGCTGTTCTCTTGTATTTTCAAAACGGATATCCCGCACGCCAAGGCGATGTGCCAGCTCCTGCAGGATACATTCGCCGCTCTTTACACAGGTTGTACAGTCACGGCAATGTGCTGCAAGAAGCAGCTCCACGATCAGTTTACGATATTTCTTAATACGACCGGAGTTGGTATAGATAACCATTCCGTCTCTCGGCTGCTCGGAACAGGAGGCAAATGTTTTGCCTCTGTCATCCTCAACTGTACAGAGACGACAGGCACCAAAGGTGGAAACCTCTGAATGATAGCACAGTGTGGGGATATTGATACCGGCATTCCTGATGACTGTCAGGACATTTTTTTCGTCAGTAAATTCTACTTTTCTTCCGTCAATTGTCATTGTACCCATAAGATATCCTCCCTTCTATGCTTCCACATAAATCGCATCAAAGTTACAGTTATCCTTACAGGATCCGCATTTGATACATACGTCATTGTTGATTACATGTGGATGCTTGATCTTTCCTGAAATCGCACCAGTCGGACAGTTCTTTGCACACTTGCCACAGCCGATACAGAACTCAGGATTGATATGGAATTGACGGAGCGCCGTGCAGACCTTCGCACGACATTTTTTATCTACGATATGCTCTACATATTCGTCACGGAAACGCTTCAGAGTACTGATGACCGGAAGCGGTGCACTCTTACCGAGTCCGCACAGGGCCATGCTCTGAACCATGTTTGCAAGCTCTTCCAGCTCATCCAGATCGGAAAGCTCACCCTTACCTGCGACGATTCTCTCCAGGATCTCAAGCATACGTTTGGTACCCTCACGGCAAGGAACACATTTACCACAGCTCTCACGCTGTGTAAAGCTCATGAAGAAACGCGCAACCTCTACCATACAGGTATTCTCATCCATAACAACCAGTCCGCCGGAGCCCATGATGGCATCCAGCTTCTTAACAGAATCAAAATCAAGCGGATGATCGATCTGATCGTCGATCAGACATCCACCGGAAGGACCGCCGATCTGTACACCCTTAAATGCAGCACCGCTCTTAAGACCGCCGCCAATGTCATAAATGATATGACGGAGGCTTGTTCCCATCGGCACCTCGATAAGGCCGGTGTTCTCAATGGAACCGGTAAGTGAGAAGGTCTTTGTTCCGGGGCTTCCCTCTGTACCGATGGTGTGGAACCAGTCAGCACCCTGAAGGATGATCTTCGGTACGTTGGCATAAGTCTCTACGTTATTGAGAACGGTAGGCTTACCCCACAGACCTTGCTCGACAGTTCTCGGAGGTTTTACTCGAGGCATACCTCTGTTGCCTTCGATAGAAGCAGTCAGGGCAGAACCTTCACCACATACGAACGCTCCGGCACCGCGATTGATATGTAAGTGGAAATTAATACCGGAACCAAGGATATTATCACCAAGAAGGCCATAGGACTCTGCCTGCTCAATAGCCATTCGAAGTCTCTGTACAGAAAGAGGATACTCGGCACGCACATAAATATAACCATCTTCTGCACCTACTGCATAGGCAGCGATCACCATACCCTCGATCATCTTGTAAGGATCACCTTCCATTACGGAACCATCCATAAATGCTCCCGGGTCACCCTCATCACCGTTACATACTACATAACGGACTTTTTCCGGCTGGCGTGCAACCTGTGACCATTTCTTGCCTGCAGGGAAGCCTGCACCGCCACGGCCGCGGAGACCAGACTTCGAGATCTCGTCGATAACACCCTGTGGGGTCATCTCAAAGAAAGCCTTCGCCATAGCGGAAAATCCGCCTACGGAAATATATTCATCAATGGACTCTGCATCGATCTTGCCACAGTTCTCAAGAACGATCCTTGTCTGCTGGTTCAGGAACGGAATGTCACTGGGATGTGGACAGGCCTCATCATTATGACGATAAAACAGACGCTCAACAGGCAGTCCGCAGATCACGGTCTTCTCTACGATCTCGCGACAGTCGTCTACCTGAACATGTACATACTGATAATCATAGGGCTCAATTCTCATAAGAGGACCAAGTTCACATAAGCCCTGGCATCCGGTCTTAACGATTCCTACATGAGGAACATCCTTCTGCATCTCAACCGCAACACCCTCGATTCCCTCACAGAGTCTTGACATTTCTTCATAAATCTTCTGAGCACCGGAAGCAATACATCCGGTACCGGAACAGACGAGAACACGGCAGGTATAGCCATCAAGATTCTTCTTAACCTCAGCCTGTTTGTTTTTCAGATCTTCCATACTGGTTATACTCATACGCTCTCACCTCTCAATTCATTTAAAAGCTCAACAGCCTTCTCAGGAGTCATCTTCGGGTGAACTTCATCATTTACAGTCAGTGTCGGTGCAAGTCCGCAGGCACCAAGACAGGAAACTGTCTCAACGGTAAACATCATATCATCTGTAGTATGCTTCTTATGACTCAGTCCAAGTTCCTTCAGCATTGCTTCCTTTACAGGCATGGACTTACGTACATGACAGGCAGTACCGTCACATACCTTGATGATGTACTTGCCTTTCGGCTCAAAGGAAAAGTTTTCATAGAAAGTAGCTACACTGTACGCCTTCGCTTCTTTTACACCAATCTGTTCCGCAACATAAGTAAGAAGCTCTCCCGGAAGATAACGGTACTCAGCCTGAATATCCTGCATGATCGGAATCAGTGATGCAGCTTTCCGGCCGTAGTGCTCGATGATCTCGTCCGTTTTTCTGTAATACGTCTGGTCTAACATTCGGTTCCCTCCTTGTTTCTCATAGATTTTCCACTTGATCAACCTGTTCCACTACAGGTTAATGCTTTAACACTCTGTCAGTGCCGCGCATTTATGCAAATCATTATTTTGCACTATTTCATGCCTTTAATTATAACTTATATGGTCATTTTTCACAAGCGGTTTTTTTGCTTTTTTCAGAATATATTGAAATGTTTACAGTGGCTTACTGATTTTGTATCTATTTTCCATAAAATATGTTCAATTTTTAACAGCCTTGATAATAAAGATACAAATCTGCTCTTTGTTTCTGCCCCAAAACATTAAAGCCGGTTATTGATTTTATTTCTCAATTACTTTAAGATAGATAAAAAGTGCGTGGAAAACATTTAATTAATTTATTTTGTAAAGGAGAACATCTATGCGAAATCTTGACACACCAGTAAAACAGATCCGGCGAAAGATTTTTACCGAAATTGCTAAGATCGGATTTGAATCCACGGACGAATCAATGATCCATGATATCGAATCCATTCCCTACAATATTGTAGAGGAACGCGCGAAATACCGCGAAAGCATCTATCGTGAAAGAGCTGTTGCAAGCGAACGTGTCCGTCTGGCCATGGGACTTTCCCTCCGCCCGGAAAATCGTTCCGTCCACCTTACCGATGGCGTGAAGGCCAGCAACATTGACGAGAAATATTATGAACCACCTCTTATGCAGGTGATCCCTTCCGCATGTTCCGCATGCGAATCCAACAAATACGAAGTCAGCAACATGTGCCGCGGCTGTGTCGCACATCCCTGTTTACTCACCTGCCCCAAAGGCGCCATTTCCATGGTAAACGGAAAATCCTTCATCGACCAGGACAAATGTATCCATTGCGGAAGATGCAAAGCTGTCTGTCCTTACGATGCCATCGCCCATAAAGAACGCCCCTGCGAACGTGCCTGCGGTGTAAAAGCCATCGAGAGCGATGAACAGGGACGCGCCTCCATCAACCAGGATAAATGCGTATCCTGCGGCATGTGCATGGTCAGCTGTCCATTCGGAGCTATCTCCGACAAATCCCAGATCTTCCAGCTGTCCCACGCCCTTCGAGAAGGAACTGAGATCATTGCAGAAATCGCCCCCGCCTACATCAATCAGTTCGGCGAAGACGTCACCCCGGGCCAATTCCGCTCCGCTCTCAAACAGCTGGGCTTCTCAAACATTTATGAGGTAGCACTGGGCGCAGATATCGGCTGCATCTCTGAAGCACACCACTACGCCAAAGAAGTAGCAACCGGCCACCTCCCGTTCCTCCTCACCTCCTGCTGCCCATCCTGGTCCGTCATGGCAAAAAAATACTTCCCGGCTATGATCGACAACATCTCCCAGGAGCTGACCCCGATGGTGGCAACTGCCCGGATCGTAAAAAAAGAGCACCCCCATGCGAAAGTAGTCTTCATCGGACCATGCGCCTCCAAAAAACTGGAAGCCATGCGACATTCCGTAAGAAGTGATGTAGACTTCGTGATCACCTTCGAGGAACTCTGGGGCCTGTTCGACGCCAAAAGCATCACCCCATCCACCTGCGAAGAGCTCCCGGAAGAAACCCAGGCCGCAACCGCAGCAGGACGAGGCTACGCCATTGCAGGCGGCGTAGCCGGAGCCATCGAAAACTGTCTGAAGGAATACTATCCCGATGTACCAGTCCACATCGAACACGCAGAAAGCCTTGCCGAATGTAAAAAAGTCCTCACTCTGGCAAAAGCCGGCAAGATCAAAAACTGCATGATCGAAGGAATGGCCTGCCCCGGAGGCTGCATCGGAGGCGCCGGAACCAACGCCGGCTTCGCAAAAACCTCCAAGGCCCTCAAAAAATACGTAGACAGCTCAGAACCAAAACTCCCCTCACAGGAACTGGAAAACCTGGAGTTGAACTAACTACCTCAAAATATTCCACTATATAATTCCCAAAATATTTCAATTTGAATAAAAAACGGAGATGCAACCTAGATCTTTAATCTTCAAGGTTACATCTCCATTATTTTATCAACCAGGACAGGGCAAAGCCCGCCTCCATCCCTCATCCACATCCTTCCCCATAGCCAGACAACCTAACACCGCCAACGCACAGGCCCGGAAGGGAGTGCGGTTCTGTCTGCGGACGACTCTGCAGGAGGTGTGCTGGATCTTAGGCGGCGGGACTTCTGCGTTATTTTTCAAAAGCCAGCTGTCTGAGCGGCAAAAAGCCGCGAGTTCTGGCTTTTGGAAAATGGTTTTAGCAGAATCCCGGCGCCTTAGATCCAGCCGCCGACGAAGCCCGGCCGCGGACAGAACCGCACTCCCTTCCGGGCCGTCCCGTTCGCCACCACCACTACTTCTCCACCGTCTCCGTACTCTCCGGCCAGGTATACTCCTCCCCCTTCAACTCCGCCAGAAGACTCCTAAGCTTATATCCATAATTCCTCCCGGCGGCCCATCCGCCCCCATAAGGATTCTCCTGGATCCCAAGCCACTCCACATAAGGCGCACTCTCACGGGAAACATACTGGAACCGATTATCCACGCAAGCCTGGTTCAGCTCCTCCGAAGAAGCATAAGCCTTCAGATGCTGCACCTGCGCCCGAATTCCCGTCCTTACATCAGGAAAAGAATTACCGGCAACACCACCACCGGTAGTCCCCAGCCCCGAAAAATTAAACTGCCCTGCACTGGCATCCCCGCCAAACTGAAGCCATCCGGTCTCAAGCATCGCCTGCTCAAAAACAACCTCTCCACGGACGCCCTCCGCATCCGCTTCCTCTATCACAATCGTGCAAAACGTATCAATATCCGGTGCACCACCCTCCGTCAGGATGCCGGAAGGATACTCCACATTCTGCGCCTCATACTGCACTACCATATCCTCCGCATCCACTGTGGTACACCCCATGATCGTATAATATCCATAAGTATTATCTGTGGAATCATCCACAAAACCCTCTGTATCACTCTCTCCAGATGACTGAGGCTTCGAAATCTGACCCTCCATAGAATGATCCGCTTCCTCTGCCAAAACACCTGCAGGCGTTCCGAACACCAGAACGCCTGCAAGTACCATCATCCGTAAACAAAAACTATTTCGGAATCTGTACATATATAAATGATCAACCCTTTATTACTGTTATTACTGCGCTTTTCTCATTGCAGCTTCAACCACATGACCTACAAGAACAGAAGTTGTAACACTTCCTACTCCGCCAGGAACCGGTGTGATCGCATCAACGATTGGCTCAACTGCCGCATAATCAACATCACCACAAAGCTTGCCCTCTGCATTGACATTGATACCAACATCGATAATAGTCTGTCCCTCTCTGACATAATCAGCGCCGACAACACCAGCACGACCAGCTGCAACGATGACGATATCCGCCTCTTTTGCAACAGATGGCATATCAACGGTTCTTGTATGGCAGATCGTTACTGTCGCATTTTTCTTAACAAGCATCATTGCAGCCGGTTTACCAACTACAAGACTTCTTCCGATAACAACCGCTTTTTTGCCTGTGCAGTCGATTCCATAGTGATCAAGGATCTCCATGCATGCCTGCGGTGTACATGGCGGGAATCCGATCTTCTTGCCTGTAAATACACCAGACATGGAAAGATCTGTCATACAGTCAACATCCTTCTCTGCTGCAAGTGCATTCTCGATCACTGCCTGATCCAGATGTTTTGGCAGCGGACGGAACAGAAGAACTCCATGGATCTTGTCATCTTTGTTTACTTTATCGATGGTTGCAAGAAGCTCATCCTGGGAAACATCCTCCGGAAGAAGGATTTTCTCACATGCAACACCAAGAGTCTCACAGCGCTTTGTAGCACCTCTCTCATAGGAAATATCGCTTGGATTCTCACCAACACGGATAATGCAAAGTGTAGGATCTACACCTTTTGCCTGAAGCTCTGCAACGTTAGCTTTGATCTTCTCGTTAAGAGCTGCTGTTACTTCTTTACCTAATAACTGCTTTGCCATTTGTCTGGTTCCTCCTATTTCAGTCTTCCGAGAACACTGTCAAATGTCTCGTCTGCAATCTTTGTATATTTCTCAAGCATAGCGTCTGCTTTTTTGTTTAATTCCTCTGCATACGCACGGTCAGCCATAGATTTTGTGTTAATGTACACATTCAGGCTTGCTCCCTTAAGAGCTGCTTTGCAGAATGCAGCACCTACACCAGCATCACTGATTGCAAGCTTGGAACCTTTTGCTCCGAACTCAACGATAAGTTCAATAGCCTCGCAGCATTTCTCCATGATCTCCATAGGAACAGAGCATGCTTCCTTGAGGGCAGCTTCCATTACTCGAGCCTTCTCAGCCTTCTCTTCTTCTGTCTCTCTCGGCATTCCGTAAGCCTTGGAAAGAGGCTCAAAAACTTCCGCATCTCTCTCGATCAGATGAAGGAAATCTTTCTGAAGCTGATCACATTTCTTTTTCAGCTCCCACATTTCATCTTCTACATCTGCATATTTTTTCTTACCGACAGTAAGGCTTCCAACCATGTTTCCAAGAGCTGTACCAACCGCACCTACAAGAGCAGAAGCGCCGCCGCCGCCAGGAACCGGTGCCTTGGAGCTTAATACCTCGACAAATTCAGTACAAGTACTTGTAGAAAATCCCATAGGACTCTCCTCCTTATATTCTTATTTTAGCACTCTTTAGAGCCCATTGGGGGCTTTATAAAAAGCCCCCTCCGGTTGTTTTTGATCTTATGTTCCGATTAGAAGAGACCTGTGATCTTACCTGTCTCATCTACATCGATCTTGGTTGCTGCCGGAACTTTCGGGAGACCTGGCATAGTCATGATCTCACCTGTCAGAGCAACGATGAATCCTGCACCTGCGGAAATCTTCAGGTTACGTACTGTTACCTCAAAGTCTGTCGGTGCACCAAGTTTTGTCTGATCATCAGTCAGACTGTACTGTGTCTTAGCAACACAGATCGGGCAGTTGCCAAATCCAAGTGCTTCCAGCTGTTTTGCCTGTTTCTGAGCATTTGCTGTAAGAACAACTTTCTTACCACCGTAAACTTTCTGTACGATGTTATTCAGTTTATCCTCGATGGATCCCTCAAGCTCATAAGCATATGTGAAGTCATTCGGCTCCTCAACAAGACGGATTACTTCCTCAGCAAGCTTCATGCCGCCTTCGCCGCCTTTTGCCCATACCTCGGAAAGTGCAACGTTAACGCCAAGCTCTTTACATTTTGCCTCAACCAGGTCAAGCTCTGCCTTGGTATCGGTCGGGAATGCATTGATAGCAACTACACATGGAAGTTTGTATACATTCTTGATATTGCTTACATGTTTCAGAAGGTTTGGAAGACCTTTCTCAAGAGCCTCAAGGTTCTCGTTGTTCAGATCTGCCTTCGGAACACCACCGTTGTATTTCAGCGCACGAACAGTAGCTACGATAACAACTGCGCTTGGATGAAGGCCTGCCATACGACACTTGATGTCAAGGAATTTCTCTGCACCAAGGTCAGCACCGAATCCAGCCTCTGTGATAGCATAATCTGCAAGTTTCATAGCCATCTTTGTAGCTGTTACGGAGTTACATCCATGAGCGATGTTTGCGAATGGTCCGCCGTGAACGATTGCAGGAACATGCTCCAGTGTCTGTACAAGGTTTGGTTTCAGGGCATCTTTCAGAAGTGCTGTCATAGCACCCTCTGCATGAAGATCACCAGCTGTTACCGGTTTCTGCTCGGAAACTTTACCATAGGTATATCCGATGATGATTCTGGAAAGTCTCTCTTTCAGGTCTTTGATGTCACTTGCGAGGCAAAGAACTGCCATGATCTCAGATGCAACTGTGATGTCGTATCCGTCTTCACGAGGCATACCGTTTGTTCTTCCGCCAAGACCATCTACTACATTACGAAGCTGACGGTCGTTCATGTCCACGCAACGTCTCCATGTGATCTTTCTCGGGTCAATGTTCAGGTCATTACCCTGGAAGATATGGTTGTCGATCATTGCTGCAAGAAGGTTGTTTGCCGCACCGATCGCATGGAAGTCACCGGTAAAGTGAAGGTTGATATCCTCCATCGGAACTACCTGTGCATAACCGCCGCCTGCTGCACCACCTTTTACACCGAATACCGGTCCGAGGGATGGCTCACGAAGAGCTACCATTACTTTTTTGCCCATTTTCTGCATTGCATCTGCAAGACCAACGGTTGTTGTTGTTTTTCCCTCTCCTGCAGGTGTCGGGTTGATAGCTGTTACGAGGATCAGCTTACCATCTTTCTTGTCACTCTCTTTTAACAGATTGTAATCAATTTTTGCTTTGTACTTACCGTACTGCTCCAGATATTTGTCGTCAATACCTGCCTTCTCTGCAATCTGTGTGATTGGAAGCATTTCACACTCCTGTGCAATCTCGATGTCACTTTTAAATCCCATAATGTTACCTCCCTTTAGGTATTTTTACAGTTTTTAATCCCTTAAAACTGCATCTCTATAAAAACAGGTCCCATCCTGTTCTTAACTATTTTTCATTTTTAAAGACATTTCAGAAATGCCTTTAAAGACCCAATGATAACGTCTCCCATAACAGCCATGTCCTCGGCTGCAAAGGAAACCGGAAAATTATCAGAAAACAAGATCTGTGAGGACGGCGGAAATTCATCATCCCCCTCCCAGAGGATCATCTGAACTACATATCCCGGAAAGATCTCCACCTGATATGCAATATCTCCATGATCCACGGGAACCGCATGGATGTGTTCCATGATCTCCTTGAAATCCTTAAGTCTGTTTCCATATGTGAATGCCAGGCGTTTGATGCACCTGCCATCAAACTGACGGAGATAAACCTCTCCCCAGGGCATTTCCCTGTATGTTTTAAACCTTCCGCTTCCCTGAGATACATTCCCGTTCAGCAGAAAACGGATAGCAAGGATCTTTGCATAATGCATTTCCTCAAGAGGATAAAATCCCGCATCATCTTCTTCATGAGTTACCTGAAAATCCGGCCAGGAAATATGATAAACGCTTCCCAGGAATTTCAGAGTCAGTTCTTTCTTCTCTTCGTCATAAGGAAGTGAAAGACGTCCGGCAATTTCTGCCGGGTCTGCCTTAGCGAACTCCTCTGTATAATGCTCCCAGGGCATTCTTTCCTTGCTGTCTTTTTCATAATTCAAGTCATTTATACTAAAAGCCATGTTTTACCTCTGCTGTTTTAGTCTGCTTTATCTCTTCTGCTGTTCTTCCATAACAGACGGAAACAGATTTGTGTCCGTATGCGGAATAAAGCATGCACCTACAAACTCATCCATATAGGTAGGAACTGTAGAAAGCTCCAGGTAAGTCATATTTGAAGCCAGTTCATAGGTTTTCTTCTCTGCTGATGTGGAATGAAGCATCAGATAAGCACCCGTCAGAGAAGAGTTACCAATATAATGGAACTTCTCAAGAGGGATATCCGGGAACATTCCGATATGTACTGCATTAGCCATATTGATCCCGCTTCCGATTCCACCGGCAACATATACGTCATCGATCATGGAAACATCGAAATCAAGAGAATTCAGCATAGTACGGATTGCAGAGAAAATAGCGCCTTTGGCACGGATAAAGTTATCAATATCTACTTCTGTGATCTCAACATCCTTGGCAGAACCGGCTTCCTCTTCAAACGCGATCACATAGCTTCCCATGCCATAGTGATCGTGACGGATTCTTTTGCCCTCACGGACAAATTTTCCCTTCGGATTGATGATTCCTGTCATAAAAAGTTCACTGATCACATCAATGATACCAGAACCGCAAAGTCCTACCGGTTTGGTTCCAGGTTCACCTACAACCTTATATGTCGGCTCCATAGTTTCTTTATCAATGGTACATGCCTCAATAGCACCGTCTGTAGCACGCATACCGCAGCTGATATCTCCACCCTCAAAGGCAGGACCTGCGGAACATGCACAGCTCATCATAAAATCGGAATTACCGAATACAAGCTCTCCGTTAGTACCAAGGTCGATAAACAGAGAAAATTCCGGTCCGTTCCAGATCATACTTACCAGTGTACCGGCAGTGATATCTCCACCTACATAGCTTCCGATATTCGGAGCCATGATAATATGTGCATCCGGATTGATCTCAATTCCCACATCCGATGCAAACAAGGAATTTGTTTTGAAAAACGTAGGAATATACGGTTCCATACGAAGCGGATCCGCATTGATCCCTGCAAACAGATGATTCATGGTTGTATTAGAAGCAACACACATCCGGTAGATCTGTTTCTCCGGGAAATGAATGCTTCTGCACATCTCATGGATCATCGGGTTAATGGTCTCTTTGATCACCGCGTCCTGAAGTTTCTTTTTTCCGCCAGGTTTCTGAGATTCGATGATACGGTTGATAACATCCGCACCAAAACGGATCTGTCCGTTTCCGGAAGAACTCTTGGCCAGGATCTCTCCTGTTTCCATATTGATCAGGACTGCAGAAACGGTTGTGGTACCGATATCTACAGCAAGACCACCGATCACAACATCTTTCTTACTGTCAAAAATATCATAAACATACATGTCATTTGGTGCTGTACGAACCACGCACTTCACAGAAAATTTACTCTCACGAAGTACATCCGGAAGCTTCTTAAGCACCGCATACGGAATTCTGACACGCTTCAGGTTCATAAACTTCTGAAGTGCACGGGTCAGTCTTTCATTATCCGGCATGGTATCATCCAGTGATGGAATATCCATCTGAAGTTCCACAACATCAAGACTGTTTGTAAGTTCTATGCCAGCCATCTCAACTTCATGCTTGGCATTTTCAAAAATAGCGATTTCTTCTTTTGAGCTCAAATCAGCCACTTTCATTCGGCTCTTATACGCGGATGCAATATCCGGAACAAGAACCTCCACATCTGCACTGATCTTGCTCATACAGGCCAGACGCCAGCCTGCGCCATATTCTTCATCCGAAATATGAAGAGTTTTCTTTGAGTCCAGTTCTCCGCTTTTTAACTGTACCCGACATTTTCCACAGGCTCCGTTTCCGGAACATGGTGCATCGATAGCCACATTGGCACTACGAGCAACCTCCAGTAAATTATCCCCCGCATTGGCAAATGCTTCTACCGTACTGCCATTTTCAAAAGCAAAAGTCACCTTAAACATTCGGCAACCACCTTTCTCGCCTCGTAAAAGTTATTCGTCTTCCACCTGTGGCGTTGGGAGTTAGACTAAACTATATTAGTAAAAAAGAGGCTGAAGGCCGAAGCCCCCAGCCTCTGAAACAGCGCTCCTGTTTTGTTCACACGTCAAATTAGATCTCAAGGTAAGAATCTGCGTAAAGTGTGTTACCCTTGAATACGTCACAGGATTTGATTGTCTCCATAAGACGAAGGTCGTTAGGGTTAACGATTGCAGATGTAAGACCATTCATCATAGCCATAGCTACAAGAGCAGAGTCCATGATCGGACGGATATGTTTTGGCATACCGTTACTGTTGTTGGAAAGACCGCCAGTGGAGTTCAGACCCATCTCGGAGAACATCTTGATTGCCTCAAGAACTTCCATCTGTTTGTCCTGCATTCCTTTTACAACAAGGAAAAGCGGATCAAACCAGAGATCCTCTGCTTCCATACCAAGGCCAAGACCTCTCTCAAGCATGTTCTGGCAGTGCATCATACGCTCGTCATTGTCTGATGCAACCATACCGGAAGAGCAAAGTGCGATACAGATCGCATCGTTAGCTGCTGCAAGGTCGATATTGGAAATTCTGTCTCCAGCATCTGCAGAGTTTACGATCGGTTTACCTTTGCTTCTGTTGTATACGGAAATACCAGCCTCAATAGCTTTCTGATTTGTAGTATCCAGAGCAAGCGGAACATTGTCAAACTCAGACTGAAGGAGCTGTACTGCCCATTTCATAAGGTCCTCTCCATCGTTCTCAGCCGGTCCGATGTTTACATCAAGATATGTAGCGCCCGCATCAAGCTGCTGTTTTGCTCTTTTGATGATCGGCTCAGGATCTCTCTCAGTAAATGCTTTATTTACTGCCGGTGCTGTTGTTGAAAGTCTCTCCCCAATTGTTACAAATTTTGCCATACTCGTGTTCTCCTTTACATATTAGTAGGATATGGCTGTGCAGCAAACCTGCACAGCCGTTTATAACTGCCGGCGATATTGCCGGACAGCTGATTTCTTAAACCTTAAGTTTATGCATCAAGGTCTTTTAAGAATTTCACAAGCTGTACTGCTTCTCTTGGTCCTACGATGATCTCCCATCCAGGAAGCTTAGCCTCAAGATCGCCCTTAAGAACTGCTACTTTACCAGGAATAACCAGTCTTCTACATTTAACCTTCGGCTCAACATTCTCTTTGATATACTCGGAGATGCTGTTTCCGGAGAATTTACCTGCTGCCCAGGATGTAAGTACGGAAAGTCCGCCTGCATCATTGATCACCAGGTTAAGCGGAACACCGGAACGCTCCAGCTCGCCAGATACTACGAAATATGTAAGAGCAAAGTCTACTGTTGTTACAACGAGAGAATTCTCGTCTGCTCCGTTCAGAGGATAAATGCCCGGTTCTACCTTCATTGGCTTCTGCGGGTCTGTAAATACGTTCTGACGAAGACCGAACAGCGGAAGTGCCTCTGCATATGTCATCTGCTCCATAACGATGATAGAACCATATTTCATAGTAAACATGGAAGCAAGTGCTGCCTGTAAATGTTTGTCACCCTTCGCAAGTTTAACAAGGTTAACGATAGAAGGATAACCAAATGTTCTGTCCTGATTCTTAAGAGCTGCACGACGAACCTGTACAGTATTTGCAAAGGTCTCTTTGATGTCAGCTCCTGTTGTATCAAGTACAAGATTCTTGTTGCCAAGTTTCTCAATAGCTGCTGTAGTATCATATAACTCATTGATGTCCTTACCGGATACACCGAGAACTACGCCTGCATCTGTAGCAACCTTGCTCATTGCCTCGTAGTTGGAAGCGTTTGCTCCGTTAAGAACCGGTTTGCCGTCCTTACATACTTCAAGGGCAGCTTTTGCGATCTCAGGATCTGTACAGCCAAGGATCAGTGTTCTTCCAAGACCTTTAGCCTTCTCTACAAGTGCTGTAAATTTTGCAGCATCTGCATTCTCATCGCAGTTTACATACACAAGCTCTACATGCATTCTCTCACCGATACGATCATAGTCAACGTGTGGGATCTCTGCAAGTTTTGCTTCTACTTCTTCATCACTCATGCATGTGCAAAGTGATACGGCATATCTTGTTTTGCTTACAAATGTCTTCTCATGTCTGAAAAGAACAGTCTCTCCACCAAGTGTAAACTCTCCATCGCCTGTTCCGATCTTGATAGTTTTCATTGGCGGTGCAGTTGCCTCAGAAAGAGATGCTAATGCATCCTCGGACATATGAGGACACTGCTCAATTTTCATAGCGCCCTGTGCAACTTTCATAGAGAAAGCCATACATGTAGGGCATCCACATTCCTTACAGTTTTTCTTTGGTGTTAATTTAAAGATCTGAATACCATTCAGTGCCATAGCTCTTTATCCTCCTATTTATTACGCAAGTGCTTTGATCAGCTTGGAAATTGTCTTAACAGATTCCGGATGTCTTAAGATAACTGCATCAGAACCAGCTGCAAGATCAGCTGCTGCTGTCTCAACTTCCATGTCGATTCCACGCTCGTCCTGTGGTCCCCATGCCGGCATGTCTGCTTCAGAAGCCATTGCCTCTTTAACATTCCATGTCTCAGCGGATACAGGTGTAATAATAGGCATCTGCAGCATGTTATCATTCTGCCCTAAAGCGGCACCTTTGATACGGTCCATAGTAGATACTACGTACTCATATCCATAACCAACTGCTGCACTACCGATATTCATAACGATCTTCTTAGCATCTACACCAAGCTGTGTAGTAACAACGTTAAGCTGTTTAGCAAGGTTGATATCAACGGCAGACTCAGCGCCTACGATCTGATTGTAAGCAAGACCTGCTGCTGCACCGATTGCTTTGTAGTTCTCCTCTTTCTCGGAAAGGATCAGTGCATTTCTGCCCTGAAGAGCCTCTGCAACCTTCGGAAGGAGCTCTGCATCCTTCTCAACATTCTTGCAGCCCTCTACAACCAGTGGACAGTCAACTGCATCTGCAACTTCTTTAACAACTGCGATCAGCTCATCGATAGATTTGTTAACACCGTTCGGGTCGCCGCCCTCAAGAATAAGTGCAACAAAGTCAGCACCCTCCATAGCTGCAGCTTTCTTAGCAATGTCAGCCATTGTAGTAGCGCCTTCATAGTAAGCTTTGATACCTTCAGATACGCCCTCAAGACCCATATCAGAGATCTCTACACCGATCTTCGGGCAGTTCTCTGACTCTGCGTCAAAGGAATAAAATGGGAATGTACAATCCCCACCAATTGTCACAGTCTTATCTCCGCTTCCGATTGTGACAGCATTAATCTTTGCATTGAACTTTTGTGGTTTCTGATTAAACGGCATTTTTCGTTAGCCTCCTTAAAAATAATAATTAAAAAACTACAGAGCTTCTTATATTATACTACATAGCACCAGTTATTGGCAAGATGCAGCACTATATTTCTGTTAAAAAATCAACAAACTTTTTAACAGTTTACAGGAGAAAGGATGTCCGCACATCCTTTCTCCCTGATAAATTACATCATCGGATCAAGTCCGAGAGCCGGATGTCCTTTTTCTGTAAGGAATGCAACCAGTGTCTCCGGATCTTCTGCGATCGTCTCATCACCGATCATGTCTGTAAAGTTATCGATTCCGTAAAGCTCTTTTGCAGTCTTATTAAGTCTGTCAGCTACGAATTCTTTCAGTTCTTTCGGCATCCATACGATACGCTCGATACCGCCCTCAGCCTTCATGAACTTCTTGGAGGAAATGAAATGTTTACCATGTCCCATGAATCCAGGTGTCTGAACTCCACCACCTGTCATGGATGCCATCTCAGGGAATGTCATTCCAAGTGGTGTCATGCCTGCATACTCACGGTTAGCAATAACAACACCGTTGGAGAATGGCTCGATACCACAGATACACTCGAAGCATCCGCAGGAAGTCATCGGATCCTGCATGATGGAGTACAGTGTAACGTGCTCCAGAGCACCCTGGGAGAATTTCTGAACTGCCTCATCAACGTCCTCATAAGAACCAAGATTCTCATCGATCGGACGCTCTTTTGTGATGATCTGGCAAGGACCAGCTGGGTCAAGCTGATGTGTAGCTTTTGCATCCAGCCATGAAACCGCACCGCAAAGACCAAGTCTCTCAGGTGTTACTACACATACGTGGCTTGGTGCGAATGCCTGGCAAAGGATACAGCTGTAATATACGTCAACAGACTCATCTGTCAGAGTATCAAGACGCTCATCACGTTTGTCAAAGATCGGAATTGCAACCTCATGACGGATTCTTGTACACTCAGCAGGATCTGTATAGATAACAACCTCACATTTATCAACAACCGCATCGAACTCATTCTTAACAGATGCATAAAGAACCTCACCGATATGTTTGATTCTGAAGCCTGCATTAAATGCGTCAATGCTGATACGGATACGCTGCATATCACGCTGTCCTGTATGGTATACACCCTCGATACAGTTGATGTAGTTGTGGAATTTACGCTCGATAACCGGCTCAAAGTCAGACTGCATATTCTTACCTGCAACTTTAACAACATATGCAATGCTGTTCTTGCTGCCGAATTCCATCTCATCTACTTCAGGTCCGATTACTGTGATCTTGTGATCCTCGATCTCAGAAGCATCGCAGGTATGTACAAGCTCTGCACAGTCTACACGGGAGCCATCGAACTCAACCTGCATATCTTTACGACGGATGATCTCACCCTCGAATGCAGATGCGAAAGCAACCGGAATATCAATGTTTGTGATCTTGATCTTAATATCACGCGCCTCAAGAGAAGTAGCGTTAAATTTGCTTACGTCCTCCTGAACGATAAGGCTCTTCGGTACACGGAAGATATTCTCTGTCTCATTTGTAACAACCGGGAATCCAAGTGCGATAGCGCCTGCACCGCATGCTACGATCACATCATCCAGAGGTTTGAATGCGTTAACAAATGCCGGTACACGATCCATTGTGTATTTCATAAGTGTTCCTGCATCTCCAGGTGTTACGTTACCGAAGATCAGAGCTGCACGGATCGCAACGGAAACTACATGAACAACAGATGTAACATCTTTTCCAAGAGGAATAACACGAACGTTGGCACCTGTCTTCATTCCGGCTTCTGCAACCTGATCAATGATTCCGCCAACAAGTGTTACCAGGATACCCTGTGCCTGATAGCTCTTTACAAGAGCAACACCCTCTTCTGTAGTAGGAGCCGCACCAAGGATAACAGCAACGCCTGGGATATCGCCTGTTACAAGCGGTACACCGAGCTCACGGATAACAGCATCACCAAGATGTCCATAGCATGGCTCTTCGTAAGGAGTTGCTCCGTCGATATATTTCAGAACCTCGATGAACTCTGCGCAGAGTGCTGTAGCAACACCGGACATGAATGCATCGTTCAGTCTTTTCTCTCTTGTCATAAGTGTTTTTACAACGCCAAGAGCTTCTTTTAATTCTTTTAATGTTGTAACTTTTGTTCCTGTTACAGCATAGTAGCAAGGAAGGCTGTAAGCGGTATTCGGGAAGCTGACAGCTTTGTCTTCGCCATACTGAGCGATCGCGCCATCAATAGCACCCTCTGTTAAACCATATACAGCATCGTTTCCGCCGAATACTCTATCAAATAAAGTCACTGTAATACCTCCTATTTTTACAGAATTGAATTCTGATCAATTTTGTCTTTGATTTTTCTGATTTCAGCTGTTACAGTTTCACTGAAATCGTAGGGAGATTTTCCCTGACGATCAGCATCTATAACTTCTGTATTGTAGTGGATCATTCCAAGCAGATCTTCTGCCGGGATCTTACTCCGGATAAATTCCTCATCCTCCGGATTTCTTACCTTATTGGCCACGACCTTAACCTGAGAAACTCCCAGATCCTTTGCAAGACGTTTGACATTCTTATATGTCTGTACACTTCTTGCCCCTGGTTCGATCACTACAATAAATTCATCCATGCTCTCCGTGGTGCCCCGGCCCAGATGTTCCAGGCCGGCCTCCATATCCATGATCACCACATCATCTCTGTGGATCACAAGGTTATTGATCACTCTTTTAAGCATCACATGTTCAGGACAGACGCATCCGCCTCCACCTGTTTCCACAGTTCCAAGGACAAGCAGCTTTACGCCATTACAGGTTTTTCCATAAGTATCCGGAATATCGTCTACCTTTGGGTTCAGTTTATAAAACTGATTCTGGCTGTTGGCTCCGGTGCGTTCTTCTATGAGCTTACGCATTTTTGAGATTGGAACAATAGAATCCAAGGTTTCCTCGTCAAATCCAAGGGCAAGACCCAGGTTCGCATCCGGATCCACATCCGCCGCAAGGACTTTTTTTCCCTCATCTGCGTATAGTCTTGCAAGTGTTGCTGCGAAAGTTGTCTTTCCTACTCCGCCTTTACCGGTTACTGCTATTTTCATTTTACGTCTTCCACCTTTTATAACATTTTAAAGATCGCAACGGATTAGATTCCTAATGCTGTTCTCTTCTCTTCAATTCTCTCGATCATAAGATCAACTAATTTCTCGATGTCTGTCTCTACTGTGTAAGCAGCACCTGTCCATTTTCTTGTTCCCTCTGTAAGAAGTTCGCACATTTCTGAAGAACCGGAAACATATGGATCAACGCCAAGGAATGTATCAATACCAGTACCAACTACGTAGTTACCGATGGATACAGCTTTTTCAGACATCCACTCAGGAGCACATCCTACTACAGGAAGCTGATTGATCTGAAGTCCTGCATCTTTTGCAAGTTCAGCAGCCAGGATCATCATACGGGAGATATCTACGCAGGATCCCATATGAAGTACTGGTGGGATATCAGCCAGCTCACAGACACGTTTCAGACCTGCACCGCAGAGATCTCTTGCGGATTTGTCCATCAGACCAGCTTTAGCAGCTGCCTGTGCGGAACATCCGGAAGCGATGATAATGATATCATTTGCGATACACTTCTTCATCAGTTCGATATGTGCATAGTCAGGACGGATCTTAGGATTGTTACATCCAACCATAGCGACAGCACCACGGATAACACCGGAAGTGATGCACTCAAGTAATGGTTTGGTTGTTCCTGTTACATCAACCTGAGAGTTTGTAACACCATCAAGAACTTTAACGATCGCTTCTACTGAATAACCAACAGTAGCTTTCTGTTTCAGCTGTGGGATATGTACAAGCTCAGGTTTTCTGTTCTTGAAGTTATCGATAGCCATCTTAACAATTGCTTTTGCATTTTCTCCTGCTGTCTCAGCGTTGAATCTGATAAATTCAGAATCCGGCATCTGAGCGATCGGAGAAGTTGTAACAAATTTAGTATGGAAACATTTGCTCAGAGGTCCTAATGCAGGGAAGATACACTGAACATCAACTACGATCGCCTCGCAGGCACCTGTCAGCACTACGTTCTCCTGCTGCAGGAAGTTACCAGCCATCGGAACACCACGACGCATAGCTACCTCGTTAGAAGTACAGCACACACCGGAAACGGTGATTCCTTTTGCTCCTACAGATTTTGCATAATCGATCATTTCTTTGCTGTCTGCATACTCACAGATCATCTCAGAAAGACTCGGATCATGTCCGTGTACAACAATGTTTACGTTCTCTTCAACCATTACTCCAAGGTTAGCCTCTGTATCAAGTGGCTTCGGAGTTCCGAATAATACATCAGAGAACTCTGTTCCCATCATGGAACCGCCCCATCCATCAGCCAGACCGCAGCGAATAGACTGTTTTACAAGTGCCTCCGGAAGAGATGAACATCCCATATGAGACATATGCAGGGAACTTGCAACCTCACGGTCGATAGCACGTGGTGCGATTTCGTTCTCGATCAGTTTTTCTTTCTGTCCTGCAGGCATTCTGTCAAGGAATCTCTGATATCCGAACGGTTTACCATATTCCATAAGACCGATCTCAGCCATCTCATGAGCCAGATCATAGATATCCTTGCCTTCTGTTTCCACGCCCCACTCTTTAGCGATGCGAAGCAGTTTCTCAGGATCTTTTACCTGATAATTTCCGCCCTCTTTTGCACAGTACAGTGTATGGCAGATCTCACGACCATGATCGGAGTGAGTAGCTGCACCACCGGCTGTAAATTTAAGGAAGTTTCTTCCTACGATACCATGAGCATCACATCCGCAGATTCCTCTTGGAGCCTTCGGTGTAATACGACACGGTCCCATTGCACAGATACGGCAGCAGATACCCTGCTCACCGAATTTACAGTGCGGAGTCTGGTTCTTTGCACGGATCTGCCATGCATCTGCTCCTACCTTTGCACCTGTCTCGAGAAGACGGGCTGTAGCGGCTTCAAATTCCTCCACTGTAGTTAATTTGAATTCACTCATTATAGACCTCCTTTAATAGCACATCTATTTTTATTTTTCTTTTTATAATAAGCCCAGGGCAGGAACCCATCCCCACCCATGGGTTATTTTCTTTTTTAAAAAAAGGTTTATATTTCGTTATAAACCTAATTTATCAAAAATTTCAAAAGCTGCTTTTCTCATCGGATTATCCTCAGGAAGAGTAACGGTTGGTTTACCATCGCAGTCATATTCATAAACTGCCTCATCCTGTGGTACCACACCGATCAGATCGAGTCCCTGATTCCGGATTTCCTCAAGGATTCCTGAATTCAGTTCTGCTTTTGGCGCGCGATTGATAATAAGACCTACTCTGGAAGGCTTCATATCGCATTCCTTAATAAGTTCTGCGATCCTGCCAACTGCCTGAACGCCTCTTCTGGAGCAGTCACTTACAAGAATTGCTGTCTCCATGCTCGGAAGGATTCCTCTGCTGATATGTTCCATTCCAGCTTCGTTATCCACAACAATATACGGATAATTTTTCTGGTATTTGGCAAGCTGTGCCTGAAGCAGACCATTTACAAAGCAATAGCAGCCTTTTCCCTGGGTTCTTCCCATTACAAGAAGATCATAATCATCTTCCTCTGCAAGAGCATCCTCAAAACGTACCTCCGCATAATCTGCCTTGGACATTCCTTTGGGGATCGGGCTTTTCTCTGTCATCTCAGCATGTGCGATCTCCTCGCGGACATCGCCAAGAGTCGTATCTACTTCTACGCCAAGAACCTCATTCAGATTTGAATTGGCATCTGCATCTACAGCCAGTACAGGTCCTTTTTTCTTTTCGCAGAGATACTGGATCAGCATTCCGCATAATGTAGTTTTTCCAACGCCGCCTTTTCCGGCGACTGCAATAACATGTGCCATAAAACGGGCACCTCCTGATTTTATATCTGTTATGCCGGCGCATAAGGGAGGTGCCTGATACTGTTCTGACACCTCCGCATCGTGCCGGAATTCTTATTTATTTCGTTGATGATTAGATAAGTGTACGAAGTCCGGATCTGTCAATGATCTCGGATACATCTTTCCATTTGTTTAATGCATAAAGATGGATACCGTCAACACCAAGAGCGCGATACTCATCGATCTGTCTGATGGTGTATTCGATTCCTTCTTCTTTGAATCGTTTAACCTTGTCCTCATAGAACATGTCAAATGGTTTACCATCAGCATCTTTAGCGTTAAACGGATTCGGGAACAGCCAGTTTCTGGAGATCAGCCTGCAAAGCTCACTGTCCATTACACAGCCATTACGTGAAAGAGCCATATTAATGGTAGCTGCCTGATCCAGGATTGGCATTACACCAACATCTACAGGCATTGTCACTCCAGCCTCGCGGATAGCGTCCAACCAGTATTTAAACTGTTCCATATCCCAGCAGAGCTGGGTCATGATATAATCAGCACCATTGTCCTGTTTCTGTCTCAAAACAGCAATATCAGCATCCAAGCTTCTGCATGCGATATGGCCTTCCGGTGAACCGGCTACTGCGATCTCGAACTTATCGCCAAATTCATCACGGACAAATTTAACAAGGTCTGTCGCATAATTGAAGTCTCCACAGGTTGTTGTCTCACCAAGTGGAATATCTCCGCGAAGTGCCAGCATATGGTCAACGCCATCTGCCAGATACTGTTCCAACTGCTGTCTGATTCCTTCTTTTGTGTTCTTGATCACTGTGAAGTGTGTTACAGGAACAGTTCCTGCATTCCTGATCATCTGGCATACTTCCCTGTTGGCACCGACATTTCCGCCGCCGGCACCGTATGTACAGGAAATATACTCCGGTCTATACTTCATGAGATGTTCAATGGTTCCCGGCAGGTTTGCCATACCTTTTTCTGTCTTTGGCGGAAAAAGTTCAAAGGAAAGCAGCATTTTTTCTCTCATTGCTTCAGATAATTTCATTGATCGTCCTCCACGTATTTGTATCAGTTACACTGCAGTTTCACGATGCTGTTTGCAAGATCCACCATAAGGATACTGCCTTCTACCACGCGCTCATCTCCCATGATATCTCGAAGGATCAATTTATTTCCATCCACATCGATCCGGCTTACATTCTTAAAGATCACAGAATTATCTTCTTCCTTATATACTGTTGCAAGACACATAATCATTCCTCCAAATAAGTGGCATCATTTAACCACTATGCTGTCAAAACTATTCTGTCGGTTTTTATTTCAACTCTTCCTTAACAAGTGTAAGGGCAAGTCCAAGTCTCATATTGCCTTTCTGAAAATCTGCAACTGCCTCTTTGATCGTCTTCGCAGCTGCATCCATGTTAAGCTTCTTAAGATTGTCAGCCATCTGATCAAGTTCTGCGGCATGATGCTCGTTATGCTGCAGCATGTAGGTAAGAAGTGCTACAGTCTCATTCTTGCAGTCACCGCTCTCGCAGGAACCGCAGTGTCCATCACCGTGTGTATGACAATGGTTATCTCCTTCCGCATGGCTGTGTGTATGGCTGTGAGTCACACCGTCCTCATGGGTGTGCTCATGTGTATGTTCATGGCTGTCTGCATGTCCATGCTGAACAAGATTGCCATTCTCATCTTTGATTAAATGCATAAATACCCCTTTCCTGTATCCGCTGGGCGGACACTCTCATGACAAGAATTTATCAATTAAATTTATTATACATCTTTTCACTGTTATTATCAAGAAAATAATTATAAAATATAGCCAAAATTATATGCTGTTTTTCCTATTTTTCCAAAAACTTTGACAGTAAATTAACTCGATTGTTTCATTTTTAACGAAGTTAGTCTCTTCAAACCGCAACTTATTACCCAGTCTGCGCGTCTGTCCAACTCTAAGCTTTATCACTTTTGTAATATAATTGATGTGATTCTTTCATATTTTTGTGCTATAATAGCAAAAGCATGGAAAGCAGAACATACAAGGAGGAATTATTTTGAAAGAAACTGTTTTTCTGAACAACGACAGAGAAATGCCTCTTCTGGGGCTTGGCGTATACAAGTTGCCCGATGACGTACAGGCCGAAACAGCAGTCACTTCTGCTATTTCCGCCGGCTACCGCATGATCGATACCGCTTCTGTTTATAAAAATGAAGAAAGCGTTGGACGTGCCATTGCCAAATGCGGAGTTCCCAGAAAGGATCTTTTCATCACCAGCAAAATCTGGAACAATGCGCAGCGTCTCGGCGATGTCCAGGGAGCTTTTTCCCGTAGTCTCGACCGTCTGAAAGTCAGTTATGTAGATCTCTATCTGATACACTGGCCGGTTCCCGGCTGCTATTTGAGCACCTGGAAAGAGCTGGAATCCATTCTGGAATCTGGACGTGCTTTAAGTATCGGCGTCAGTAATTTTGATATCCGGCATCTGGAAGAGCTTCGTAAGATATCCGGGGTTATTCCTGCTGTAAACCAGATCGAGTGCCATCCTTTGTGTTACCCTGCTGAACTGATCGAATACTGCAAGGCTTTCGGTATTCAGGTACAGGCTTATGCTCCTCTGGCAAGAGGTGCATATTTTGATAATGATGTAATGTGTGTTCTGGGGACCAAATATGCCAGGACTCCTGCACAGATCGGGCTTCGCTGGGCAATACAGAAGGGAATTTCTGTCATTCCGAAATCCATCAACCCGGAACGAATCCGCAGCAATGGAAACATCTTTGACTTCAATATCGAGGATGAAGATATGGCGATCATCGATACACTGAACGAAGATCTGCATACTTCTCATGTTCCAGAAGATCTCCGTGATATTCAGTTTTAATTTCCATAATAATGCAAAAAAGATATCTGTCAGAGCATAAGTGATCTTCTGGCAGATATCTTTTTATTTTTTCTTTTCAGTTGATACGGCGATCCTGTTATTCCCAGCTTAGCATTTCACATATCTGAAACCCGGAAATATTTAACTGATCCGCTCACGCATTTTCCCACGGGAGCATGGGCGTTTCCACTTTTTTATCACGCAACATCAGGTCCATTACTGCTTCCGCTGCTGATTTTCCTTCAAACAGTACGCGGTTCACTTCCGTTATGATAGGCATCTCCACCTCATATTTCTCGGCAAGCTCTCTTGCAGCTCTTGCAGAATAAACACCTTCCACAACCATCTGCACTTCTTTCATAGCTTCTTCCATCGTATATCCCTGGCCGATCAGATATCCGGCCTTTCGATTACGGCTATGCTTACTTGCACAAGTCACGATCAGGTCGCCGATCCCGGACAGGCCGTAAAAGGTTTCCATCTGCGCCCCCATTTTTTTTCCAAGTCTTCCTATTTCCGTGATTCCCCTGGTGATCAGTGCCGCCTTGGTATTATCTCCATATCCCAGGCCGTCGGCAGTACCTGCTGCCAGTGCGATCACATTTTTCAATGCTCCGCCAAGTTCCACCCCAAGGATATCCGGTGTTGTATACACGCGGAACACAGGGCTCATAAAAATACTCTGAAGGTATTCCGCAGTTTCCTGTGTATGTGCGCTGATCACACAGGTTGTAGGAAGTCCGCGTCCTACTTCTTCCGCATGGCTTGGACCGGAAAGTACAGCTACATTACCCTGCGGGATTTCTTCTTCGATCACCTCGCTGAGTGTTTTCAGTGTCTTTTCCTCAATACCTTTAGCAACATTGACGATCTTCTGGTCCCTGCACACAAACGATGCCATCTTGTGTGCAGTACTCCGGATATACGGGGAAGCTACTGCCAGAACTGTTACATCCACATCCTTAAGCGCACGCTCCAGATCTGTCAGGACATCGATTTCATCCGGAAGCCGTACCCCCGGAAGCCTGTCAGGATTTTCTCTTTTTTCCCGGAGTTTCCGGGCATTCTCCGGTCTTGCTGACCAAAGAAGGACTTCATGGCCATTATTATGCAACAGGAGTGCCAGGGCTAATCCCCAGCTCCCCGAACCCAGTACGCTGATTTTTGCCATAAATCTTACCTCTTATTTTTTATTCTTACTGCTTAAAAACACCTTATTCTCTGTTCCATGAAACAGTCTTACAATGTTTGCCCTGTGTCTGTAAAACGCCATTGCTGTAAGAACTGCCATCACGATATAAAGCTCAACAGTATGCGCCTGATCCATCCCATATTTTCCCATATGTCCAAAAACTAGGACCAGGATAAAAGCCACCGCATATGCACTGAGAGAGCAAAGCGATACATAATGAGTTGTAAAGAACAGTGCAAAAAAGACAACTGCACATACAATAAATATCCGCCAGTCAAAAGCAATGATCATGCCTACAGAAGCAGCAATTCCCTTTCCACCGCGAAATTCCATAGAAATCGGAAAATTGTGGCCGAGGATACATCCCAATGCTGCATAAAGGGTAAGAAGCGGAAGGAGACCATTCATGGAATTTCCATAAACCATTCTCACGATCACAATAGCCAGTACACACTTCAGGCAGTCTCCCAGCAGGGTGATCGCTCCCGCTTTCTTTCCAAAGGTCCGGAAGGCATTCGTAGTACCCGCATTCCCGCTGCCATGATCTCTGATATCTGTCTTGTGGATTTTTCCAATAATATAGCCTGTCTGAAAAAGCCCGCATACATAACCGATAACAAGACAAATAATACGTTCCATACTTTTATTCCTTTTCCCCGCGCTCGCGGATGATAAATTTCAGGGAAGTTCCAGAAAATCCAAAAGCATCCCTGATCTTGTTCTCCAGATATCTTACATAGGAAAAATGCATCAGTTCCTTGTCATTGACAAAGATAACAAATGTCGGCGGTTTTACCGCAACCTGTGTCATATAGAAGATCTTCAGTCTTCTTCCTCTGTCAGACGGCGGCTGCTGAAGAGCGACTGCCTCAGAAAGGATCTCATTAAGAACACCTGTCTGGATACGAAGTGTCTGATTTTCGATAACTGTATCGATATTTTCGAAAAGCTTTGGAAGTCTCTGACCTGTTTTTGCAGAGATAAAGATGATCTGTGCATATGGCATAAAGGAAAGGATCTGACGGATCTTTTCCGTATGCTTGTAGATGGTCTTGTCATTTTTCTCAATGGCATCCCATTTATTTACCGCTACGATGATACCCTTTCCTCTGTCATGAGCGATTCCCGCGATCTTAGCATCCTGCTCGGTAACGCCCTCGGAGGCATCGATCACAACTACAACCACATCTGCACGCTCTACAGCTGTCACAGTACGGATAACACTATAGCGCTCGATCTCTTCTTTTACCTTACCCTTGCGTCGAAGTCCTGCAGTATCGATAAAAATATAATCTTTTTTGTTCCAGGTAACCTTTGTGTCTATAGCATCACGTGTGGTTCCTGCAATATTGGATACGATCACACGCTCCTCTCCAAGAAGCTTGTTGATCAGAGAAGATTTTCCCACGTTCGGCTTTCCTACAATGGCGATCTTCGGAATATCATCCTGATCTTCCTCTTCACTCTTATCCGGGAACTCTTTGATCACCTCATCCAGCATATCTCCAAGGCCTTGTCTGTTAGCTGCGGAAATCGGGATCGGTTCTCCGATTCCAAGATTGTAAAACTCATATACGTCCATCATATATTTCTGGTGGCTGTCTACCTTGTTAACTACAAGACGTACCGGCTTGCCGCTGCGGCGGAGCATATCTGCCACCTTGGCATCGGAATCCACAAGACCCTGGCGAACATCTGTGATAAAAATGATCACGTCTGCCGTATCAATGGCGATCTGTGCCTGCTCTCTCATTCTGGAGAGAATGATATCGCTGCTGTCCGGCTCGATTCCGCCTGTATCGATCAGAGTAAATGTCCTGTCAAGCCATGTGACATCTGCATAAATCCTGTCACGGGTTACTCCTGGTGTATCCTTTACTATGGAAATATTGTCACCTGCCAGAGCGTTAAACAGAGTGGATTTGCCTACATTAGGCCTTCCCACTATCGCTACTACTGGTTTGCTCATAAATCTGTCTCCTTCTTGTTTGTTTATGTTCCGGAGGGTAGATCACGGCTTCCACCAGATCACGTCCTCCTGTGTCTACGATTACAATTTCTGTGTTCAGTGCTTCCGAAAGCTCTTCCAGCGTCATGTCATCCAGAAAAATCTCCTCGTCACCTTTCAGCATGCTGCATGGGATCAGAAGCTTCTCTCCAAGGTCAAGACCGGAAAGCTGCTCTTTCAAATCCTGCCCTGTGATCAAACCGGACACCGTGATCTTTTCACCGAAAAAACGATTCTCGATGGTTGTGACCGGAATCTGCACATTGGGATATTTCTTCTGGATCTCTTTAATATAGCGTGCGATAAAAGGCGCTGCCAGTTTTCCTGTGGCGATCCTGCCTGTCACCTTACGGTCGTCACCGGAAAGCCCCTCCAGCGTTTCTTTTACTTCCGTTTCCAGAAGTCTGAGCATTCCCACGCCATTCTCAAGCTGCAGATATCCATCATATTCATCCTCACAGGGAAGCTCCCTGTCTGCCAGAATATACCATTCGTCTGAAGCATGGATAAAATGGATCCCATATTTCTCCATCATGATCTTCTGCCAGCGTTCGATCTGCCCCAGGACTTTTTCAGCATCTTCCTTATTAAAAGGTTCCAGAGGATAGAGACCTTCTCTGTATTTGGTAAGTCCTACCGGTACAACAGAAACACTCTGAAGGACCGGCGCATAAGCGGAAAGCTTTTCGAGGCTGTATTCCAGCTCGTCTCCGTCATTGACACCCTTACACAGTACGATCTGTCCATTCATGGTGATTCCTGCATTGTACAGCATATCCACCTTATCCAGAGCCTTTCCTGCAAAACGGTTATGCAGCATTTTACACCGGAGTTCCGGATTCATTGCCTGGAACGAAATGTTGATCGGTTCCAGATGATAGCGGATCACACGCTCAATATCCTTCTCGCTCATATTGGTAAGCGTAACATAATTTCCCTGAAGAAAGGAAAGCCTGGAATCATCATCCTTAAAATACAGCGTCTCACGCATACCTGGAGGCATCTGGTCAATAAAACAGAACATACACTTATTTGAACAGGAGCGATAGTCATCCATCAGTCCTCCGTTCTCAAATTCTATTCCAAGGTCTTCCTCATATTCCTTCTCTACCTCCAGCTCCCACTCTTCACCATCAGGCTTCTCTACCAGAAGCACCACGAGCTCTTCATTCATGAGATACCGGTAATCGAAGACATCTTCCACAGGCTGTCCGTTTACAGACACAAGTCTGTCTCCCGGCTCCAGCCCCAGCTCCTCGGCAATACTGTCGGGCAGCACCCTGGAAATCATATGCTTTCTTAATTTCATCATTATCTCCCTTTTCTATCCCGTATATAATAACAACTTTGCTCTTAAAAATCAAACGGTAATTTTGTCTGCCTCCGTCACATGTCATTATTTCACGGAAACGCCCATTTTACAAGGCTTTTCGCTCCATCTGTGTTTATCACGTGTTATCCGCATCGGGGTAAAAATAAGGGTATAAGCCAGAATTTAGGGTAAAAAACGGGGTATATTTTCAAAGAAAACGCCCTGTATTTCTACAAGACGTTTTTACATTATAGCATATTCTGTTGTGTATTTGGCATTTTTTATGCTTTCCGGGATTTAATCTTCAATGCAGCATGCTTATCTCTCGCATTATCTTTTCTTAATTCAGAGTAAATATTCAGCGTTGTGCTGGCATCTCCGTGCCCCATAATAGACTGGATATACTTTACATCATCCATACTATTTTCACCTGTAACATTTTCACAAAGCCAGCAACAGAAAGAATGCCGGAAAGTATGCGGTGTTACATTTTGAATAGTTTCTGTGTTTTGTTTATTGTATTCTTTAATGATCCGCTGAAGCACATGCTCCATAGTAACCTGAGCAATTAAATTTCCTTTACTGTTTGTAAAAATGAACGGCCTAGTGTCTTTTACAGTTAATTCTGGTTTTCCAATCATGGAAATCTTTGACCACCCGGACTCCTGTTTTAATTCCGTTAGAACCTCTTTTACATCTCCCAGCATTGGAATTTCGCGGTTTCCGCTAATTGTTTTAGGACGTCCAATAATAAACTGATAATGTCCGTCTTTCTTAATATATGTAATTTTATGGTTAATATTGATTATCTCTCGTGAAAAATCCAGATCATACCAAGTCAGACCTAATAACTCCCCAATTCTGCAACCAGTCCATGCAAGAACATAAAAAAATGGATAATAGCAATCAAACTTGGGTGTTGTTTTAATGAATTCCAAAAGGTCTGCCTGTTGCTGTGCCTCCAGAGAATGCTTTTTTCTCTGTAAAATTCCATTCTTTCGCTTTATGTTTCCTATACATCCCGCAGCAGGATTGTTTCTGATAAGATTACGTTTAACTGCTAATGTAAATGCTGCGTTTAATACTTTATTTATCAGTTCCAATGTTCCGATCTGAGTCGGCCGTTCTCTGTTATTCAATGTATCACTATAAAATCGTTCTACTGTATCTGCCGTTACCTTGTTAACTTTCTTTTTCCCTATGCTATTCTTAATATGAACTTTATAAGCACATTTTACATTATTTAACGTTGACGGCTCCCAGTATGGTTCCTGCTCCTTTATATATTCATCAATAAGCCTGTTTATGGTCACATTCCCCTGCCAGGCTTTTAAATCATCCAGCAGATCCTTCTGAATGCTTTTTTTCATTTCTCGTAAGCTTAATCCGGGCCTTTTTCCTTCCGGCATCGGATCTTCCGGTCTAAGTCTCCATGAATATATATCATGTGCCTGCTGCATATCATCATAATATCTGTAACGGTATTTACCACTTTTATCCTGGCTTTCACCTTTTTCTAGGACAATTCCTCTGCCATCTCTTCTCACAGCTGCCATAGGACACCTCTCCTTTCTATCAGCAATAGGGCAGCAGTCCGCCGCCCTTGGTTGTCTTATTTAATTCCCAGAAAGCTACAAACAAATCTGAAGATTGTATATGTTTGGTCGTGATCCGCTTTCTCTAACATCTCTATGAGTTTCTTTTTGTAGTCCATATTATTCCTCGCTGCATTCTTCTTTGTACGCCCTTTTTACGCATCCATAAATAAATTTCATCATTGTTTCGCTATTGATTTTCTGTATCATTTCAATAATCTCTTTCTTATAGTCCATGTTACGCCTCCACCGCTTTTACATTATCCTTAATCCGCTTTGCCATCAGATAATTTGCAAGGTTATGTACTCTTTTGAGGTCTTCCAGGTCATTCATCATTAAAGCATCTGTAATCAGCCAGAAACGCTCCTGATCTTCCTCTGATAATTCCATAAATGCTTCATTACTGGAACAAGCCACTTGAAAGAGTTCTGCCAGCTCATAGGTGTGCTGTAATGATCTTCTGTCTTTGTTGCTCTGAACCACTTCCATGATTGCTTCTCTGCAAGGGACCTGTGTTAATGTACATTTTTTCATCACTCTTCGCCCTCCTGTTCTTCCTCTTCTTCCGGCGGCTGCTGATTGTATACTGCCTTTACATAGCTTAAAGCCATGCTGAGGCATTTATAATCAAAGATTTTCAGCGTAAAATCGATAATGTCTGTCTGCATTGCAAGAATCAGTCTCTGCTGTGAACAAAACTCCCAGTCTTTTTCCAGATTATCAGCTTCTTCCTTTGCTTCCTCTAACTGTTTCTTAAGGTCTGCAATAATCTCTGTTGCAAGAACTACGTTTGCTCCTTCTGTCTCCTGTGCCGGAATCCCTGCGGTCTGCATCACTTCTGTTTCTTCTAATGTTCTTAATGTTTTTTCTTTACTCATGCTTCATTCTCCTCTCGTTCTAATTCGTGTACATAATCACATACTTTAGCAGATATAAATCCACTCAAAAAAATTACAAGAACGTCCATTACTGATATCATACTTTCGTTCCTTTCTTTTGTTGTCTGAAGGGAATGAGTATGTTATAATACGCACAGCCCCTCAATTTTGATCGTTTGTCGGGTTACTTTGCCTTTATCAGAGTTGCCGCTCTGGTAAGGGCTTTTTTATTAAATTGCTTTTACCTGAGACTTTCCAAAGAAACTGGCTTTGTATGTTGCCCCGTCTCCTCTGCTTCCCCAGATCAGAGAACATCCGAATAATGCTGATGCTCCATGCTTTACCTTGTAACCAAGCTCTTTCCACTTAGCAAAGGTATTGGTTTCCTCTGTGATTCCTGCTGCATGTTTCGCATCTTCGATTCTCTTTGCATTGATTTCTTCTGCCTTTGCAGATAACCATGCTCTGTGAAGTGCTTCTGCAAAGCTGATATTCTTTGTCTTGCGGTAAACTTTCCATGCTTTCAACATGATCTTGCTGAGATTGTACTTCATATTGCTGTCCTCCTTTGCTTTTCAAGGTCCCTCAGCCCTTCAAGCATCTTCCTGACTATTGATATGCCCTATTGCGATTCTCACAGGTATATGGCTTGAAGTATTGGGGGCTTTCGGCTCTCCCGGCTGTTGTCTGTTCTCTTGAACTGATTATAGTATATTATATCGTACCCGATATATCAATGGACATACCATACAATATTGTACCCGATATATCTTTATTATTTTGTACAACTTGTATATTGTACCCAATAGTAATATTCAATATAATTAAAGTACTTATATCAAACTTTTCAGAAAGAAGGTGAAACATGTCAGACGAAAGTAAAGTAAGTAAAGCTCAACAAAAAGCAGTTGCCAAATACATGAAAAACAATTACGATGAAATCAAAGTTCGTGTTGAAAAAGGTAAACGTGAAATTATAAAAGCGGCAGCAGAACAGGCCGGTGAATCCTTAAACGGCTACATTAAAAAGGCTGTAGATCAGCGAATGGAACGTGACAACGCATAACTAATATTATTTACGAAAGGATGTGCTCTCATGGCAAAACGTTTATACACCTTTGATGATATTATGAATCTGCCTGATTTTATCCGGGTAGAATTGATTGACGGTGTAATTCATACAGACGACTGGACAGATCTGGAGGTTGATGAGGAAGTCTTTCAGAATCCACCATCTGAAGATCATCACGTTACCTATCGTCTTTCCATCGTAAAAAAATAAAACAATACCTGATATTTTACTGTTCTATTTGCATAGGAGGATTCCATGAGCCTTTTCAATAAAATTAAAAGTGTTTTCAATTCATCATCCGATGATGTTCCTGATGCTCAAACCATCTATTTCAAAAATGGAGAGATGTACAAAGTATATCCCACTGATAAAGAAAGCTGGTACGATGCCAGATATCTGGTTTCAGATGGGGTAAAATATGATCTGGAGAATCTGGACGATTTAAAGCGCATTCCTGTACCAAAATTCCCGCCACATAAAAATATAATGGAGGGATATGGCGTTACTGGAAATTTAGATTATATTTTAAGGATGAAAGCCGGAAGCTTTTATAATCGCAAAGATAAAATAATGTGTTCTGCCTGTTTATGGAAATGCACCGAATTAATGCTCGCCCATCCTTTGTCTTGGGAGGAAAGTCATTTTTATCGAATAGTACAGTGGCACGTAGAAATGGGAATGTTTGACGAAGCTGACAAGGCTGAAAAATATATATATTCTGTACTTGATCATGATGCAAACTATCAGCAATTGATCAATCATATAAAAGATAATCCTGAGTACATAAAACAGCAGGAGGCATTTCATAAGAAAAATCTGATGCGTAAAGAATACTATCATATTTTTTATGAATTGCCTGAACTAGCCCCCAAATCTTTTAGTGCTTATAGCAGAATGAAAAACGCTCAAACAAAAAATTTTCTCAAACTTAAAGATCAAGCAATAAAACATGGGATTTCAATAAGCTAAAACTGAATATAGTATATTTATCCAGGCAGCCAGTAGAGCGGCTGTGGTTCCCTGATCCTGAGCCTTGACAGGAGGGGATGCTTATGAGCGATTATGAGATATTTATGATAATCCTGACGACAGCCAGCTTAATTGTATCTATCCTTACATACACACATAAGAAATAGCCGCCCTGCTCTCTGGTAAAGAATAGGCGGCTACGTCTTAAACATATATCTTGCCAGGACGGGGAACCTTAACTTCCCTTACTGGCTGTCTTGATAAGTATATTATATGCCAGCTTCAGGAATTTGTCAATTTCCCGTTGCAAATCACCCATATCTCTTACTATCCCTATTTTCTTCTTATACCGCTTCGAGGTATGCCAAATCTTTCACCGCTTCAAGTCGTTTCTTACAATCCCTGTATATCTCCTGATAATGTTTCCCTTGCATAATTCCCAGATCAACCTCATGCAAAATGATATTTTCCATTAAAGACAGGTTATTAAGCTGCATCACCGTAGCTTCGTCCCTTTTATTGATTCCTGCCATTTTATTTGCCAGCCTGGAATAAGTCATATAAAGCATTTCTGCATGGCTGCTGCCCTGTCCCTTTGCATACTCCACAAGTTTCTGGATTGTATCCGTCTCTGCCTTTCTGGTAAGCTTTCCTGCTTTTCGGGTTTCAATCCACATTTGAGTAGATTTCTCACGGATAAAGTTCTCCATCTGATTAAATGCCCGGATATACTGTAATTTCCATTCGAGGGCTTCTCTCCCAGTAAACCCCATTGCTAAAAGAGAAAAGCCATCACGATTCATATAAAATTTTCTATATGATTGCCCGTTACCAGATTTGTAAGAAGAAATCTTAAACATTATTTTCACAGCTGAATTTTCAGCAATGAGATTATCAATGCTCTGCAAAACGTTTTTATGTTCTTTTCCAAATTTCTCCGCTACCTGTAAACTATCACATACTGCTTCGTCATTCTTTAAATAAACAAGTTCGTTCATCTGTACGCCTTTCTTTAGCTATATCCAAAAATACCATCTTTTTCCATCAATTTATTAATTTCTCGCCTGTTCCTCGCCGCTTCGATCAAATATATCGACTGTTAATCGACAGTTCAAGCACTCCCTGTTCTCACCGTTTTACTTCCATTTCTCACTGCTTCCTCACTGCTTCGATTGGAGTAACACTGAAAAATCAGCAATAGCGCCTGACCGTATTTCTCATAATAGATTCTTTATTGAACCGTAGGTTCGGCAGCAGTTTTTTATTAAATGCCTGCATCATCTCCCTTACTGTTTTATCGGTTCATTTAGCCTTTTTATACCGTTCCCCTTGCAACTTTACCTTAAACGCTTTGCAATCGCTTTTCGCCCTGTTTTATCCTTGTGTTGCTGTATTTTCAGATCTGTTCTGTCTCATCCGTTCTCCCATCTGCTGACGCTGTTCCTCTGTATACTGTTTCGGTGGTGAAATCCGTATCCAAGCTACCGGAACATGAGCACAAATACTTCCGTCCTCATTATCCGCAATAATCTGACAATCATCAGGATGTTTCTCTGACAGCTTGCGGATTACTGACTTATACCGGCCCTGAGAGAATGTTAATGTTGCTTTAGTACCATTAGTCATAAATTCAATTGCATTTTCGTTACATCCATTCATAAAAATCTCCTTTTTGTTTTGTTCGTGTATTGTTCATGTTCGCTCTGTTCGCTCTTTGTTTACTGACTCATTAAAAGGTCATTTCTCGGGGTTCGCTCGGAGTTCGATAACATCTGAGTGCATTTTCTCGAAGTTCGTTCGAAGTTCATTTTGGAATCATGCGCCAGACTTTTAGGGACTCCGAAATCTCTGAATAGTCACCCGCGCGTTATCGTGTTACAAAATTCCCTACATTTTTTCATCTATATGCCGATAAATGTTAAGTTTTGTTAAGTTCTGCACCTCTATATCCGAAAAATATAAGGTTTTTTTAGGTTTTACCTATACATACAAAAATGTTAGCTTTTGTTAGGTTCCATGATCCATACAGAAAAATATATGAGGTTTTCTGAGGTTTCTATGGAAAGCCTCTGCCTATATGAGCCAAAATACTAAGTTTTACTAGGCAATCAAAGTACTAAAAAATACTAAGATTTCGGCTATATATGCGGAAACCTTGGAATTTCTTGTCAACACACTTCCCCACTATATACCCTGAAGCTCCACGTTTTTCCAAGATGTATTCCCTATACAGAGAAACAGACGGTTTTGACAGGTTACCAATCCGAGAAGACGCTAATATTTTCGGCTATATATGCTGAAATCGTAGGTTTCCGTAAGTTTTCCCCTATATAGAGTGATATGTGGGGTTTTGTCAGGTTCTACTCTAACCTTTAAAACGGATATCTATTACATGCCTGTAATGCCGCCCGGAACACAGCCAACGTTTTCTTCCGGTACGCATAAAAATCTTTACGATCAAGCGCAACAAACTTCTTTTTGTTCATCTTGTCATAGCTCATTCCAATTACGATACAGCAGTATAATTCGTCAACAATGTTCGGATACACCTCCGCTGCACACTGCAACAGCAATATCTTGTCACGCATCTCAAGATTCTTGCAAAATTCACCCAATCTTTTATCTTCATCTTCTGAAAATCCATAATCTTCATAAGTCGCTTCTCTTGTAAGCATTGAATCCTCCCTGTATTTCCCCTGCCACACTTTCTGCATGACAGGGAATTATTCTATGCCATCTCAAACGGGTTTCTGCCGCTTGTGTCTCGTCTCATCTGCGCTTCTTTCATCATCTCGTCAAACAGTGTTCTGCGGTTGATCTGAGCTGTAAATCGGTAGCTTCCACCGCCCGTCTGTCGTCCTGCTGTTTCTTCCCGGACGATCTTTCTGAGTAAGGCTTCTGGCGTCTCGATGTTGTTACCCTGTTTCTGATCGCCCAGAACTGCAAGGAACTCACTTCGAGGTGGAATGACTGCGCCTTTTGCCAGATATGGAACCGTATTGACTCTTGGTAAATTCATTGAGTATTTACCCCATCTCCGCTTCCCATCAGGGGTTGTAACATCGTAAGAAAATGTAAATGCCTTCTCAATACCGGAAAGAGAAGAATTAACATTGCTGATCGTGCTGTTAACCTTACTAACTACTTCATTCAGAATCCCTGCGATTCCTGTTACTGCCCCGGAAATCCCATTAATCAGATTATTGCTCATCTCATTTCCAATCGTATTCATATTTCTGGTAAATCCGTTTAAACTATCCTTTGTACTACGCACCATCTGAGTTATCAACTGGCCAATTCTCTCGCAAGCCTTTTCCCATTTCTTAGTCATTGTGTTATACTGACCTGAAAAATGGCTCTCCACAGTCTTCTGCATCTCGCCAAGCTTTAAATTGGCAGTCTGCTTCATTTTATCCAGATTTTTCTTTACTTCTGATGCCGAATTCCCCCAGTTTGTCACTGTGGTTGTATTCACACCTCCAGAAGCATCCTCTGCTGCTTTCTTTACTCCTGCAAGATTAGTCTCCGCATCCGTTTTCATTTTTCCAGTTGAACTACTTACTGTCTTCTGAGCTTCAACAATACTAGAATCAACACTGCTTTTTGTCGCCTGAGCTGCGGAAGGAAACTCCTGTGCCAGTTTTTTATTCAGCTCATCCAATGGGACTCCTGCTTCTTTCAAGGCATTATAGACAATATTAAAAGCATCCTGCGCATTGGCCGCTGATCCGCTTGTATTATTAAATACTTCTAAAACACCTCTGTATGTTCCTGCATACTCACTAGAAGATACACTGAGATCATATAGTACACTTCTGATTCCTTTTATTGATTCTTTCACAGTTATTGAAGATGTATCTATTGTGGAAGAGCTTTCAGAAAAACCTTTTCCCAGAGCTTGCACCTTACCTGTCATTTCTTCAACAAATGCACTTGACACTCCGGCTTGCGCTCCATATTGCTCAAGGATCTGCGTTGCTTTCTCAGCCGATACGCCATATTCACCCAATTTCTGAACCATGCTGTCATACATCTCACTGTTTGACTTACCGGCAGTCTCATCTGCTTCTACTAAAGCCCACAGTTCTTCTACCTGTTTGTTCGTAATTGCATGAGCTTCGCCCATCTTGCCAGCATAATCATGTAAGTATCCACCTGTCTGAGTTAAAATTCCGTTTCCGCCCTGCGCAGTTTCTACTAACTCAGCAATTTTCTTCGTAAGCATAACCGTTCCGGCAGTGACCAGTGTAATTGCACCGGCAGTCCCAACTAAAGAGCCCAAAGAAGATGCAAATGTAGCAATGCCGGATGTAGATCCAGCAAGTGCACTATTGGTCAGATTAGAAATATTTCCCGCTAATGCCTGTACTGATTCCTCTGTAATCAGCTTCTTTCCAATAGTGGTAACAAGGAATTTTACCAGGCTTCCAATGCCCGTTATATCCGCAATCTTTACCGCGATAAACGCCTTACCCAAAAAAGCAGCTATTTTCCCTGCGGTTCCGCTTGCCTCCAAAACATCGAACAAACCACCCAGTGTCCGGGTAATCGCAGTTATTACCTGTTTCAGATGCTTCACCCAGTTGATCTGTCCCAGCATCTCACCAATTCCCTGGCCCAAAGCCTCCCAGTCTGTTTTTTCTGCCATATCAACCAGTGAACTGCATAAGCTATTCAGGAAAACTTCCAGTTTGCGCCCATTATTCTTCCAGTCAAACTCTGAAATAAAGGTATTAATTCCTCCGGCAATGTTATTTACCAGACCTGTCCAGTCAAATCGCCGGGTAAAGCTGTACAATGTGGTAAATGCTCCATTCAGGCCAGTTGCTAGCGTATCCGCTATCTCACGGAAGGAAATCCTTGAACAGATTCCATTAAGACCATCCGCTATCGCTTTTCCGATTTCTGAAAATGGCAGATTATGTACCATTCCATTAAAGATATCCTAGGTAATCATGAACCGGTTTGCTATGAGCTGCCCCAGATTATTCCAGTTGACTTCTTTTACTAATCCGGTAATTCCTTCTGCGAATTTCTTTCCCAGATTTTTCCAGTCTATTCCTGTTATCAGCAGGTTTAAGGTATTGACAATCGTATTGATTCCCGCGCCGACAGTCCGTCCTAATAATTTCCAGTCTACATTATCAACCAGGCTGTTAAATGTTCGGGTAAAAGCATCGCAGAATTTTGTTATCTTTGGACCGACCTTTTTCCAGCTGATTGCTTCATAGACTTTTTTAAGCCCCTTATTTATTCCACTGGCAATATATTTCCCAAGGCCTTCCCAGTCTTCCGATTTGATTAATTTCTTAATCTTATCCGCAATTCCTTTGATCGAATTAGCAACAGGAACCTTCTTAAACATCTGTGCCGGTGTAGGTGCTGTATACCCTCCGGTATCTCCTATGCTATTTCCATCTGCTACCGAATCATCATTTTTATTTGATGTATACCGTTGGATCTCATCAAGAGTAGAAAGATATCCTTCTGTTTCTTTATTGGCCTTCTTGGTATTTTTAGCTGCCTGATTCGTATTTTTTGAAGTCTTTTCCAGTCCTGCTGCATAGTCTTCCTGAACACCAACTGCTTTTACAAAACTGTTCTGCCCGGTCAGTGCCGCAACGAACATTCCAACATAAGTGATCGCTCTGGAAATCATATCAATAAATCTTGACATGATCGGAGCTACCACGGTGAGGACAGGTGCAAATGCTGTAGCAAACGAGTTCTTCAGCCTCGTCATACTGGACATCAAAGACGATATTGCTGAATTGGTACTGTTAGAATACTGTGCCAGATTTTCAAATCCACTTTTTACACCATCACTGACAGCGCTTATCGCCCGGGATACCCCTGAAAACAACAATGACATTCCCAGCATCCGGGAAAGGCTCATTCTCGACCGGTCCGTCTGCTTGTTCAGATTGAACATGTTCTCTACAGCTTTTTTCATTGCCGAAACCATGCTCTTGATAGCAGAACCAGCACGCCTTAATGCGGAGCCCATATTCTTCACAACCATACCTACACGGGCAGCAGCTTTCTGCAAATTCTGCATTACCTGCACAAGTCGGCTATTTTTCTGCCGGTATTCCTCAACCTTATTCTTCAGTTTATTGTATGAAGAGTACAGCCTTCCATTTATGTGCTCCAGTTTCTGCGATTCCACATTGCACTTCTCAGCTGTGCTTTTATACGCATCTGTCGATGTAGGATCCACATAGGCCCTTCCGGTCGTCTGCATCTCTTTTTGTTTTCGCTGTAGCCTGTCAATATCCGCCCAGATATCGTCCATCTGTTTGTCAAGTTCCTGAAGCGGCGCAGAGTCTATTGAAAAGCCCATATCAAGCCATTCACGCTGTTTTGTCTCAACCTTTTCAAACTCATCTTCCAGAGCTTTTATATCGTCTTTGAGCTTTTTATATTCTTCTGTCTCGATTCTGACCTTGCTCAGTTCTTCGAGCTTTGATTTTAGCTCTGATACTTTACGTTCCTGCTTCTCGTAGTTCTGATACAGGCCCGTTATCGCTGTTATCTGCCTCTGGAAAGAACTTTTTGCTGAATCGCCCATCTTCGATACCTGCGCGGATATCCTGGCCATTCCAGCCTTTACAGCGTTCATTCCTTTCGACACACCGCCGGTATCTATCCTGGTATCAATGATAATTGAACCATCTGCCATGTTATATCTGCCTCCAAACTATTTGAGGTTCGGGCACTGAATCCTGTTTCCAATGCCGTTATATACTCAGGACCATCCCGTTACCAGGACAGCCCTGTTATGTAGCTACGCTTCGGCTACTTCTTTCTTTGCGTATTTGTCAGTATACTTTTTTATCCTTTTCTGCTGCGCCTTTTCCCTTGCATCCAGCTCTTTTTCGATGATTCCACCAATTACAGTGATAATCTGCTCTGCAAAGGTCTCTCCGCTTTCCAGGACTGTAAACGGACTGGTAATCTTGAAGAAGCTCTCTGATACAGGAGCACCAAACAACAGATCAATCTTCTCCCCGGCTTCCTTTTCCAGATCTGGAAGAATTTCCTCGAAGTCTTTGTCCTTGATTTTGTCATTGATTCCAGTAAAAAACGCTGCTGCCTCTTTATACCTCTTTAAAATACCTGCATCTGAAGGAATAAATCTGAACACTCCCAAATCATTTCCGTCCTGATCTGCAATCTGATATGTTTTCGCACCAGTCTGAACTACTACTTTCTCCATTAAATCTTATCCTCGCTTTCCTGTTTTTCTGTTTCCAGCTGTCCTTCCAGTTCATTAAGCTCCCTAATCCCATCCATGCATTCTGTGACCTTATCTGCTGTAGCTCTCATTGAATTGCGTACCTCATCACTTTGAACGAAATCCGCATAAAGCTCTCCGATATGTCCAGCCGCATTAGCCAGAGAACTAAATACCCCCTTCTGCAACCTCATTCTTTCCGTGTATAAACGTCTCTGATCTAAAATCTGTTTCTTTCTTTCCATGTCACTTACCTCCATTCTGTCTGTCATAAATCGCTGCCAGCTCACACACAATCACAAATAACAAAAGACCAATAACTACCACCAAAATCACCTCCGCAACAATGAAATATTACCTGTTATATATATTTTACCATCAAACCTGACCACAGTTGTGGTACATGTTTACCACAGTTTGCACCATTTTCCATATCGTGATATGATCTTTAATGGCAATAATCCCATATTATTACTTTTTTATACTGGCAACCGGATTATTTCTTTTGGCTTTGTTTTCCAGATCTTTTGCTACTGCTAAAAGAAGGTCCTCACACAACCGGGAATGATGATGATTCTTCCGTAATACTTCTATCTCTTTCACCACTCCCTGCCAGTATACATCGTCTTCAGGTCTGCCCGGAGGATACAGCTTTTTGTACAACCTCCAGCAGTCCGTGAAGATGTCATATATCTGCTTTAATTCTTCTTTATCGTTCACTGGTTACTCCTCCGGCATGATATACGCTTTTTCTCCTGCTACATACTTTTGAAACATATCATTCAACACTTCTTTCGCGCGTTCTGGACTTGCATATTCCGCAATACCAAAATCACCCTCACAAATACGGTTCTTACTTACATAACTGATATACGTCATTTTAAAATTTAAAACTCGTGTTTTATCCTGTGTCATGATTTTCATATATCATTTTCCTTTCCGGCGAATCACCGCCTATAAAATTCGTAGCTACCAAAGCTACAAAAACAACAGCTACAATCTTCCCAAAGAGTTTAAACTTATATATATACTCTTTTATACCTATATTCTTATATTTATATAATTCTTTTGATATAATGTAGCCTTTGTAGTTATTGTAGAAAGCCTTGTAAATACTGGGTTTAAGCAAGCTACAATCTAACTACAAAGTCAGCTACATTCTTCATTAAGCTCTCAATCAAATGGTATTTCCATCTGTTCTTGCCGTGATGTTGGAACAAACTCAGAAAAGTTTGTAGCCTTTTCATTCTCAGTTTGTAGCACCGTTTTTTGAAATCCGCGCTGTTTACCATATCCTTTAAAATTACGAGGGCTTTTCAGTTTTTTCCATCCTGGTACTTTAGCAATAATATCATTAATCTCTGTGATCTGATATTTTCTAGGCGATACGTTTTCCCCTAACGCTTTTTCCCATATTTCCCTAGCACATACCTGTGTTTTACCTTCCAGGTATTCCTGAATAATCCCCCGCTTGCCATCATCCGCCATATTCGCCTCTTGAAGTTCCTTTGCCTCTTGCATATATGCTTCTGGAAGTATCAGCTGTGGCTTCTCATTTTTCCAAATATGTACAGCCTCGGCCCAAGCCAGCTTGATTGTATCCATAATTTCTGGCACAAAAAGACTTTTTGATGGTTTCTTAACGCCTGTCTGGACAATTAGGAAACGCCTATTTCCCGTTTCATCCTGTAGGAAATCATCTTTATTGGTAGTTCCGGCGAATACACACTGTCTGTAAAATGTGTCTGCCCGCCGCTCATAAGGAATCCTATATTTGTCCTGTGTGGCTGTCAGGAATCGCTTTACACTCTCCACACCGCCCGCCGTCCTTGCCAATGATTTAAGCTCTGCAAGCTCAATTATCCATGAACCTGTAAGAGACTGCACTGCCTTATCTGAATCCAGACTGTCTAAGGAATCATTGAACCATGAATCGTCCAAAGCCATCAATTTCAGAAATGTGCTCTTGCCAATGCCCTGCGAACCCTGTAATATGATTGTATAATCAAATTTGCTCCCAGGCTTATACACTCTTGAAACAGCTCCTAGCATCCATAAGCGCATTACCTGGTATGTATAATCAGAATCCTCTGCTCCAAGATATTCCGGCAGCAGGCTTCTTATATGCTCTTTTCCATCCCATGTAAGGGAATCCAGCAATTCTCTTACCGGATGGAACTTATTACGCATAGAAACATTTTTCAATGCATCTGCAAAGTCCTGTCGGCTTTTAAGCCCATAGTCAGCCTGTATCAGTGAAAACAGGGCTGAATCATCATGACTACTCCAAGCTCTACAATTGTCCTCTTTTTCCCAAGGCACATTACCACACAAATAAAGTTGCTGTGCAAATTCATTAAACCGTATTTTCCCAGCAAAGCGGTCATCTTTATCCATGACGATTTCAAAATTATGTACAAATTGTTTTACACTTTTTATATTCCCATCTTTATCATGGTTACAATCAAGGAAGTTAAGAACCCGTTCCGGATTTCCAATAACATCATCTTTGTTTTCTCGTGTAGCAACTCCTTCAGACTCTATATGAATAGGCTTTCCTTTATCATATTTAGTAGCACTCGATACAATGATCCTGACCTCTTGTTCGGTCAGCGGCGGCGAGCAGGATGATTCATTTTCTGCCATAGTTGCAGCAAAGACCGACTGATCGGACGCGCCTTTTGCCTGCATCATACATGCGAACCGGAACAGCATTTGATTTCGCTGTCCAGCAGACACAATATTCGGCATAGTAAACGATGCACTCTGTCTATGATCGTCGTGATTCAAAAAATACATCACATTGTTATCAGCCTTTGCAATTTCAAATTCATCTGGTGAATATTCCCATTCATACCGATTGCCATTCTTATGTATTGATGGAGGAGCTACTACATAGCCACCATTTCCACGAATATCTACGCCATCAATAATTCCGGCCCGGTTCTTTATTTTGCCATTTCCACGATAGTACAAATGGTATCCGCCACGCCCCGTGATAGCCGTCCATGTTTCTGGGAAATCACCGTGTTCGCGCTGCCAATCTTCAAGTGAATGATATCCATCTATTCCGCGATCTTCGTCAATGTCCAAATCAATTACAAATACATTCTGGCTAACTGAGCCAGTCGCAAGACCTATATTTGCGTTTGGGTATTTTTGCCACCAGGCTTTTATCTGAGCCGCGTCCGTAGTTGCATCTTTACATCCATTTCTGGTAAGTGGTACCTTATCACGATATTTCAATGGAAAAACAGCAAATCCTTTTTTTGCGTACTCAATGGCGGCATCGTACATGCTTGGATACTCGCTCATTCTTCCAACTCCTTCAGCGAACATTTAACGTCTTTTATTCTTCGTACATTATCTTTACCCGACAACAGGTTTTCGTATACTCCCATAGAATCACCGCTTTACTCAGAAATCTCATCCAGATATTTTCTGATCTTTGCTACATTCCAATACACTCTTCTGCCAACACAAAATTTTGCGCCTGCTGCCATACCAATCTGCGTTGCTGTCTGCCTTCCCGAATTCAACATTTTCTGCAATCCAGCAGTATCAACACTTAACGCGTCTGAAGATGAACTTGGATATGATGTTGTTTTTCTCATAATAAATACCTCTGCTTTCTGTCTGATTTCACATTGCCTTATGTATTTCTTTATGGTATTATTATAACATAGATGTTAATAAAATTAACAGCATTTATGGTTCACATGTTAATTAACTTAACATTTCTAAATCATTCTAATATTACTTAAATCATCTTTAAAATAAACAAAAACGGAGGAAGTTAACATGAACATTAACATTGAATGTGGACAGCGCCTAAAAAAGTGCAGACTTCTCTCAGGATATAGCCAAGAAGCTTTAGGGGACAGAGTACACTATAGAAAAGAAACGGTCTGTATGTTTGAAAGAGGTAAGCGTAAGATTACTGTAGATGCAGCTAATAAATTCGCTAAAGTTTTACATGTTCGTGCAGATTATTTACTTTGTAGAGATAACAATATTTTTCCCGAAGAAAAAACTAAATCTGATACCACTAATTATCAAAAAGCTAATTGTTTCGATACCTTACTTAATTTTTATAATTATGAACTATATGAGATACCGGAAAACGAAGACGAAGCTTCCGGAATAAGCATACTTAATACCCCGATGAGACTAAGCAAAGGGTTTATCATAAAAAATCCTCAAAACAAATTATTTTATTGTCCAAATAACCAATTAGATGAATTAATCGAAGATGTTATGGATTATGCTTTAATGCGACTTGATAAACGATTATTGCCCCAGTGTCATGAACCAAACGATAGCGAACTAGAAGCAGCTGGCTTAACCTCTGAAGGTACTTATGTGCCCCCAACATTATCATTAAGGCATTTAAAAATACCTGATTTAAACTTTCTACGAGAATCTTCACATTCTTCAACCGAAAGTAAAAATAATAACTCAAATGATTATACAGAAGAATAAAGCACTAAAAAGCACCCAATGCCTTTCCCTGCTTCCCCTTAAGTAGATCCGGTTATTTACCTTGTCTGCTTAAGAGGCATCATGTCATAAGGCATTGAGTGCTTTATTACGCGTTCGATATTCTGTTTTCAAAACAACATATTATAGGAAATTCTAATTATCCTTAAATAACCTTTCACTTTTTTCTTTACCTTTTATTGCATGATGAACAATATATATTCCTGTTAAAAGGATCAGCAGTCCTATAAATATGCTTGTCATAATCACAAATGCTCCGCTATTATTAAACAATTGATTTTCCCATAAACAAAGCAATTGTCTTCTTTTAAGATAATAAATCCATGCGAATATTATTCCAGAAGAGCACAATATCCAATTACACCACCAAATATATGGATATTTTTGTATTGTATTAGCGTTCACATCATCGTTTGACTTTATATTTAGATTTGTTAGTTTTGCTATAAAAAACATAAACGTAAATATCAAGTTCATTATACATATACACCATATATTTCCAATGAGTAGTAACTTTAAAATCGGTATATCCTTTGCTCCATCTAAGATATTATCTAAGGAACTAATTCCTCCAAAAAGTAAAAAAGATAACGCTGTAAAAATAGAAACCAAGGAAATCAATTGTGTATTCATTTCCTTTGAAATTTTAATTCCTACATTTTCCATTTTTTCATCAACAATACTTTCATATTTGTCATCCTTAACATTAAACATAATGTATTGTTTACGCGCTAAATTTATATGATCCCACATCTTCAAAATTGACCTTTGCGTTCTCTCAAATTTACGTAAATCTTTTTTATAATCGTTTTTACATGCCTCCATATACATATATGAAACTACAGAATCTATATTCGTCTGCAGCTTTCCAAAGTTTTCTTCACTTAATGTAAAAATATAGTTTGTTATATTGGTATATAATAATCTATCATTATTTGAAATATAGCTATACATCTTAGCAAAAAATTTTGGAGGTTTAAAATTCCTAGATTCTTCAGATAACATCTGACAAATTTCATCCATAGCATTCTGCATATTCGCAATATACTCAGGTGTTGTATCAGTATTTTCTTCACTTTCAGTCTTTTGTGTTTTATCCCATTCTATACTCAATTTTTTCTAAAATACTCCCTTATTGCATCATCTGTAATTTCATTGTTACAATATTTTTCATAAGCATTTGTCCATGGTGATTGATGATGTGTTATTTCTACCAATCTAGAAGCTGATACAGGAGCGCATTGTTCCAGGATTTCATCCATAATTTCTTGATCCTTAAAAAATATTCTGCTTTCTGCTCCTTCTGCAACTACCGCCGGTATCTCAGAATTCCCCCATATCTTGAAATACTGATATGCCTCCGGTACTACCGGTCCAAAATCCCAAGCTTCTATACGTGAATCAAATGCTCTTATATTTAATTGCACAAGAAACTGAGCCTGAACAAAATATAACAATTTCTGAAGTTTCAAATTGCTAATCGCATATCCATTTCTTTTACAATATAAAATAATATATTTAGCCACATCTATAACTTGATACATATTCTCCCCTTCTTTCTATATATGGTATATATGTTTACTTCGCAAACTATATATAGTTATATTTTGTGCATTTCAACCAAATTCATTATTATATTACGATATATCTTTCCAAAAGTCTATGCTTAATTTAGAAACTTACTGCTTCATTTACTGTTAGTATAGAACATTAGTTCGTATATGTCTATATCGGAAAATTTCACAAAATCCGCATACTGTTTATGTACTTATGAAAATACGCTTTTTATTCTCCAAGCATAACCACAATAAAAAAGCTTAAAGACCTTCATTATGCCATCTATTAAATATTTGGGCAAAAATATACCACCAGTCCTTTGGGTCTGATGGTGTCCGCTCTTTCCATTCTCTCAATTTACATTATCCTTTATATTCTGTTTTTCTCTTGCATTTTTTAAGCATTCTTCATAACATTCCAACATTCCATTTGTCCCCTCTAAAATAGCTAAGCCAATTGCAAAACCTACAACGTATTTTTCTGACCAAGTTTGGTTAAAAAAACTAATGAAGTTCATAAGTGCCGAATACCAATAGAACATCCCTTTAAATCCATAGACTATTGCTAATTCAAAATGTTTTTTCTTCTTTTTCCCTATAACCAGACTTATCGCTAAAATTATCGGAATTACTAAATAATTCACAACAAATCCTATATCTATATCCATACCCATCTTTCTGTATCCAAAACCTCTCTTCACATTTATTCTTGCTATTCCCTATTTTCATCATAAAATTCGGTAGCAACAATCTCTATCCATTTCAGCCACCTCTATATCAAACTGCATAATCAATCCGAACTGCCTTTATCGGTGCAAGGAATTCATTTACATCATAATATAAGTTCTGAAGTATCGGAACCAGATCAATATACTCTTCCATCTCATTCAGGTTCTTATACTTCGCCATTACAACCAGATATCCTTTATCCCATTCTTTTACTTCTGTATATCTTTCCAGTTTTGATGATGTCGCAAAGCGGATAACCTGGTCTTTAAAAATGAATATCGTATACTGGCTGTCGCTTTTTAATATGGCACAGTTGTCTGCTGTCTTTTTCATCTGTTCCACACCTTTCGCTCAATACTTTTTCTTTATTATAACCGAACCACCATATCTTTTCTATTGGTTTCTCACATTCTGTACCATCTAAATTACCATGTAGCAAAACATCTTCACCTTCTCACCGGGGTAAAAAACGGGGTAAATCCAAAATATCAACTCTACAAGTCCCCGTAAACACTATAATTATAGAAAATTGTATTAATTTTGCTCTTAAAAATCAACACTTTGAGAAAACACCTTGACTGACACGTGGGTCTGATGTTATAAATAGACTGAGAATTTTTAATGACATACACTTAGGAGGAATATTATGCCAAACATAGAATTGCTGGAAAAGTCTATGCCTGTTGCCCCGATCCGAATCGCCGCACTTGCCGGATGCCGCGAACTGGCCGAGGAGGTTGACAAAAAGCTGGTTAAATTCCGTAAAGAACTTGTAGCCGCAAAAAAATCCACCATCATCCCACAGGGATATGCAGAAAAATCTTTCCTTGTAGATTGCGAATGCCCACGTTTCGGAACCGGTGAGGGTAAGGGTTACATCAAGGAATCTGTCCGCGGAACAGACCTTTATATCATGGTAGATGTGACCAATTACAGCCTTACTTACAGCGTATGCGGTCATGAGAACCACATGTCTCCGGATGACCATTACCAGGATCTGAAGAGAATCATCTCCGCAGCCACCGGTAAAGCACACCGCATCAACGTTATCATGCCATTCCTTTACGAGGGACGTCAGCACAGACGCACCAAGAGAGAATCTCTTGACTGTGCACTTGCACTTCGCGAGTTAAGTGCCATGGGTGTTTCCAACATCATTACTTTTGATGCTCATGACCCACGTGTACAGAACTCTATTCCGCTGAAGGGCTTTGATAACTTTTTCCCCACATACCAGTTCCTGAAAGCACTGGTCAAAAATGTCCCTGATTTCAAGCTTGACAATGATCATCTCATGATCATCAGCCCGGATGAAGGTGCCATGTCCCGTGCTGTATACTTCTCCAATATCCTTGGAGTCGATATGGGTATGTTCTACAAACGCCGTGATTACTCCACCGTTGTCAACGGAAAGAACCCGATCGTTGCTCACGAATTCCTCGGAGATTCCGTAGAGGGCAAAGACGTTGTCATCATCGACGATATGATCTCTTCTGGAGAAAGTATGCTGGATGTTGCCCGTCAGCTCAAAGAGCGTAAAGCCGGACGTGTATTCGTCTGCACAACCTACGGTCTGTTTACAGATGGCGTAGCCAAATTTGATGAATATTACGAAAAAGGCTGGCTGGACAGAGTCATCACAACCAACCTTAACTATCGTATTCCTGAGCTTCTTGATCGTCCATACTATATCGAAGCAAACATGAGCAAATATCTTGCAAGTATCATCGATATCATCAATCATGATGTATCTGTCGAGAAGGTTCGTTCCAGCAACGAAAAGATCATGGATCTCATGAAAAAAGTCAACGAACAGTAATAAATGCTCCCAGGTTTCCACGTTTCCCGTGAGAAGCCCTGTGTGAGTAAAGAAAGAGCGGATTACAGCAGGTGCAGATGCCCGGCATTGAGATCCGCTCTTCTTTTATGCCTGCATCCAGAAAGATCCTTCGGTTCGCCTCCCACAGATTCAGCTGGTATTTCCCATCTGGTTTTCTGTAAAAAAGCACATCCCAGTATTTTTCTTCAAACGCCTCTCTAAACTGATCGATCACATCTTCACTAACTTCATAGCAATCCTGACAGATAGAAGGACCAATGGCTGCATAAAGCTCTGAAGGATCTGTCTGAAATTCCTCAGTCATCTTCTCCACCGTCACTTTTCCGATCTTTCCTACAGTACCTCTCCAGCCGGAATGAGATAATCCCACAGCTCTATGTACCGGATCTATAAAGAAAAGTGGTACACAGTCCGCATAAAACGTTGCCAGCACCAGTCCCGGCACATTGGTGATCATTCCATCCACATCTGTATAAGGTCTTGGTTTTGTGATCCCATTTCCTCTGTCTTCTTCCGTGACCACACGTACATTGGTGGTGTGTGTCTGATCAGAGGTTACGATATCTTCCATGGAAAATCCCATAGCAGCAGAAAGTCTGCGGTAATTTTCCCGCACCGCAGACTCTTCATCCCCTCTTGTGAAGCTTAAGTTCATAGATTCATAAATCCCCTGGCTTACTCCTCCCAGGCGGGTACTGAAGCCATGTACGATCCCGGGAAATTTCTCAAAAGCAGGATATGTAAGCCAGGTAACCTTGTTCTTCTGATTTACATTCATTAGCTGTTTATCTTTATACCATTTTATTTTCATCTTATGTGACCAGTCCTTTCAACTGCAAAAATCAAAAGCATTTTTTATCCAGTGGATGTTCTCTCCATCAATTCCTACTACGTCAAAACGGCAGGGAGGCAGCTCCCGGTATCCATGTGCAATCAGATAAAACATTGCCACTTTGCTGATGATCCTCTGTTTTTCTCTCCCTACCGCTGAAAAAGGACTTCCACTCTTTCCGTTCTTTCTGTATTTCACTTCAATAAACACCAGATATCTTCCATCCTGCGCAACAAGATCGATCTCACCACTTCGGCAGCGAAAATTTCTTTCCTTGATCTGCAGCCCCTTTTCTTGCAGGAACGCTGCAGCAATTCCTTCATAATAGCTGCCCTTCTGTCTTCTATTTTCCTTCAGATAAACAAAACCTTTCTGTTTTTGATGTCGGTATCTTAAGTATTTTTATACAAAATGTGTGATAAACGTTTTTCTATGTATCGGACTTGGTCCATATTTCTTCAGTGCTTCAATATGCGCTGCAGAACCATATCCTTTATTGGAGGCAAATCCGTATTCCGGAAGAACCTTATCATATTCTTCCATCATCCGGTCTCTGGTCACTTTGGCAACAATACTTGCTGCCGCAATGGATACACTTTTTGCATCACCTTTGATGATGGGTACCTGCGGAATCTGGATTTCCGGTATGGTAACCGCATCGTTCAAAAGCAGCTGCGGCTGTACAGAAAGCCTGCTCACTGCCTGACGCATTGCCTCATAGGTTGCCTGCAGGATATTGATCTCATCAATCCTCTCCGGACTTGCCATTCCAATTCCAACAGAAACTGCTCCCTCCAGGATCACATCGTACAATTCTTCTCTCTTCTTAGCTGTAAGCTTTTTAGAATCATTCAGCCATAAAATATCGCAGTCTTTCGGAAGGATCACCGCACAGGCGACTACCGGTCCGGCAAGAGGGCCTCTTCCCACCTCATCGATCCCGCAAAGATATCCAAGATGCTCATATTCATGTTCATATTTCTTCATGCTCTCTGTACGTACACGCTCATCCTCCAGAGCCTGAAGCTTTTTGTGATACTGCTGGATCAGTTTCTGTACACCGCTTCTCTCATCATTTTCATAATGACGAAAAAGGGCGTTATATTCGCCCTCCTTCGCTGACGCAAAACGCGCCTTGATATCTTTCATTGTTTCCATTACGCTTCCTCCGGTCCTTTTGGAAACTCCAGAGTCACTTTTCCCAGTTTTCCGGAACGAAATTCTTCCAGCAAAAGGCGGGATGCTTTCTCATAATCAAGCTCTTCGCCCTTTTTCAGACATCCTCTTGCTTTCGCAACTGCAGTAAGGATATCCAGCGGTTTCAGCTCTTCTTCTACATTGTATCTCTCTCTGATCGCTGCCGGATAAAACTCCTGCAGATATCCGATCAGACCCAGGGCAAGTTCTTCGATGTTCAGAATATCGTCCTTGATCGAACCGATATAGGCAAGACGCATTCCAACTTCCTGATCTTCAAATTTCGGCCAGAGAATTCCAGGGGTATCCAGAAGCTCCACACTTTTATTCAGACGTATCCACTGTTTTCCTTTTGTAACTCCTGGTTTATTACCGGTCTTGGCACAGGCTTTTCCTGCAAAGGTATTGATAAATGTTGATTTTCCAACATTAGGGATTCCTGCAACCATCGCACGTACCGGACGGTTTTTGATTCCTCGTCTCCGGTCTCTCTCTGTCTTTTCCTTACATGCCTCTGTGATTGCCGCAGAAACGTCCTTCATAGATCCCTTATTGCGGGAATCAATACTTACCGCATAGATTCCTTTTTCTTTGAAATATTCCATCCAGGCACGGTTCTGTCTCTCATCGGCAAGATCTGCTTTGTTGAGAAGGATCATACGCGCCTTGTTTTTTCCCAGCTCATCAATATCCGGATTTCGGCTGGAAAGAGGAACTCTTGCATCTACAAGCTCAATGATCAGATCGATCAGCTTGATATCTTCCTGCATCTGACGCTTCGCCTTCGTCATATGGCCTGGATACCACTGTACGTTCATAATTCACCTCATTTATCTATACTTTAATCTGTTTACTTTGATCTATTTTATAAAACCTATTTTATTTTTCGGAGAAACTGTAAACCAAACTTTCCCGACAATGTACTTCTTACTGATATTTCCGATATCGCTGAAGCGGCTGTCCTCACTGTTATTGCGATTATCACCAAGGACAAAATATTCCCCGCTTTCCAGAGTTATAGCACTATTTGCAAGTCCTCCATCTGTCATATCCTGATAAGCTCCGTTTTCTTCATAAACCTTGCCGTTGATATAGATCTTCCCGTCTTTAACCTGAACAGTCTCCCCGGGAAGGCCGATCACACGTCGGATATGCAGGGCTGCCGAGTCACTGGCGCTTGTTTTAAAAACGATCACATCTCCACGTTTTGGTGAACTGACCTTATATAAAGCCCTGTTTACAAAAAACTTTTCACTTACAGAATACGTGGGTTCCATGGCACTTTCCTGCAATGTCACAGTCTGAAATGCAGAGATTGCAACCAGCACAGCAAAAACCAGGGTCACAATAATTTCAAACACCCATTTCACGATTCCTCTTGTCCTGTCATCACGAAGCTTCTCCCTTGCTTCGGAAACAGCTCTGTTTTCCTTCAGATTTTCGATATTAATCTTCTTATTTAATCCCATATTCTATCCCCTGTATGTGTCTTTACACGCATACGCACTGATGTAAAAAGAGGGACAATAGCAAATGTTATTGTCCCTGCCTCTTTACTTATGAAATTATTTTACAAGCTCTTTAACCTTAGCTGCTTTACCTACACGATCTCTCAGGTAGTTCAGTTTCGCACGGCGTACTTTACCATGACGGATAACCTCAACCTTAACTACATGTGGGGAATGAAGCGGCCATGTTTTCTCAACACCAACACCGTTGGAGCTCTTTCTTACTGTGAAAGTCTCTCTTGTGCTTCCACCCTGTCTCTTAAGTACTGTACCCTCGAAGATCTGAACACGCTCACGTGTTCCCTCTTTGATCAGTGCGTGTACTCTTACTGTGTCTCCTACGCGGAACTGCGGTACTTCAGCTTTCAGCTGAGCGGACTCAATGTTCTTAATAATTTCGTTCATTTCTTTCTCTCCTTAATTATACTGGATGTTCTTAATACACATATGGTAACAGAGGACCATCTTTTTTCACAACATATGTGATTATACACTAGATAACTTCTCATTGCAAGGACTTTTTTTCCGGATTTTCGATGGCTTTTACCAGCAAAGGACCTCATGTCCTGTTTCTGTAACAAGGACCATGATCTCCCACTGTGCCGATGGCAGACCATCCTCTGTCCTCACTGTCCAGTCATCGATCTCATCTGTATAGATTTCATCAGATCCCATATTGACCATTGGTTCAATAGTAAAGATCATTCCGGGTACCATGAGTACACCTGTATCTTCCTTAGATGTGTAGCTTACCCATGGATCTTCATGAAACTCAAGACCTACACCATGTCCGCCAATTTCTCTCACAACTGTATAGCCGTTTTCCACTGCATGTTTGTGTACAGCACTTCCCATATTTCCGATCGGTGTCCATGGTTTTACCTGTTCAAGGCCAAGCTCTATGCATTCTTTTGTCACACGGACAAGCTTCTCCTTCTCCGGACTTACCTGTCCAATACAGAACATACGGGAGGAATCAGAAAAATATCCCTGATAAATGGTGGATACATCTACATTGACAATATCACCTTCTTTTAAGACAATTTCTTCATCCGGGATTCCGTGGCATACTACCTCGTTGATAGATGTACATACGCTTTTTGGAAAACCTTCATAATTAAGTGGTGCCGGAATTCCGCCATGACGTACTGTTTCTTCATGTACCCAGTCATCAATCTGCTGTGTCGTCACGCCTGGTCCGATATGCTCTGCAACATAATCAAGAACTGCAACATTGATCTTGCAGCTCTCTTTGATCTTCTCGATCTGTGCAGGTGTCTTGATCAGATCATGGTCAAGAACTGCATACCCCTTCTTTTTCATGAGTTCCATTTTTTCATCAAATGCTTCATGACATTTTTTATATTTTTTTCCGCTTCCACACCAGCAGGGATCATTTCGTTCAATTTTTTTAGACATCTTTTTCTTCTGCCACTCAAAATATGTGTAAATATACTCACATCGAGATAACGTAGACTCTCACGAGTTCTACTTACTGCTTCACCGTGTATGTTTTTGATTGATCGAAATCATATCTACTCACAAGTTCTTGTACACTCCGCAGTCGTAAATTCCCGAAAATAGCCTTCGGTACATACTTACGTTTGCGTTTTAGTTATGCAACTTCGTAAGTTATTGCATCTCTCAAATTAAGTGCAGCATTGAGATCTCTGTCTTCGACATAACCG